>Ga0209646_1000038_pt1:0-255000 | contig 353982 bp, 302 predicted proteins | sample AraplaL_Col_mTSA_FD_184259 | JGI IMG/M metagenome (GOLD analysis project Ga0209646, IMG submission 184259) | Arabidopsis root microbial communities from the University of North Carolina, USA - plate scrape CL_Col_mTSA (SPAdes) (version 2) | ecosystem: Host-associated > Plants > Roots...
AGGTGCTGTGCAAGCCCGGCTCCATCAAGCCGCATACGCACTTTACCGGCGAGATCTACGTTCTGAGCAAGGACGAGGGCGGGCGCCACACGCCTTTCTTCAACAACTACCGTCCCCAGTTCTACTTTCGCACGACGGACGTGACCGGTGCGATCGAGTTGCCAGAAGGCAAGGAAATGGTCATGCCAGGCGACAACGTGTCGATCACCGTCAAGCTGATCAACCCGATCGCCATGGAAGAAGGCCTGCGCTTCGCCATCCGTGAAGGCGGCAAGACCGTCGGCGCCGGCGTCGTGGCAAAGATCATCGCGTAATTCTGCGAACCACTAAGGAATTACCATGGCCACCAAGCAAAAAATCCGCATCCGCCTGAAGGCGTTTGACTACAAGCTGATCGACCAGTCGGCAGCTGAAATCGTTGACACCGCCAAACGCACCGGCGCGATTGTCAAGGGCCCCGTGCCCCTGCCAACCCGCATGAAGCGTTTCGACATCCTGCGTTCGCCCCACGTCAACAAGACGAGCCGCGACCAGCTGGAAATCCGCACCCACCAGCGTTTGATGGACATCGTGGACCCTACGGATAAAACCGTGGACGCCCTGATGAAGCTCGACCTGCCGGCTGGCGTGGACGTCGAAATCAAGCTGCAGTAAGCGAAAAATCGGGGTTTCGGCCACAAGCCGGGCCCCAAATCGACAGGTTTTAGCCCGGGTTTGCCATTTTTGGCGGCCTGGGCTATACTCTTGGGCTGTCCATTGCATATTGGCTTCGTGCCGATGTGGGTTGGACGGTTTTATTAACTGTCTTTCACATCAAAACGTCTGCGGCCAATTGAAGTCGCAGCGGTGAAAGTTACGAAAGAACACATCATGAGTCTGAGCAACTCCCTCGGGTTGCTGGGCCGCAAAGTTGGCATGATGCGTCTGTTCACGGACGATGGGGACACAGTTCCTGTCACCGTGGTGGATGTATCCAACAACCGCGTGACCCAGGTTAAAACCGAAGCAAATGACGGCTACGATGCCCTTCAAGTGGCATTTGGCGCACGCAAAGCATCGCGTGTCACCAAGCCGGCCGCCGGCCACCTTGCGAAAGCAGGCGTTGAACCTGGTGAAATCCTGAAAGAATTCCGCGTGACGCCAGACGTCGCAGGCAAATACGCTGCCGGTACTGTTGTGCCCGCAGCCGACGTGTTTGCCGTGGGCCAGCTGGTGGACGTGCAAGGCACCTCCATCGGTAAAGGCTACGCCGGCACCATCAAGCGCCACAACATGAGCTCGCAGCGCGCGTCGCACGGTAACAGCCGTTCGCACAACGTTCCTGGCTCCATCGGTATGGCGCAAGATCCCGGTCGTGTGTTTCCTGGAAAACGCATGACGGGCCATCTGGGCGACGTCACCGTGACCACGCAAAACCTGAACATCGTGCGCATCGACGAAGCCCGTCAGCTGCTCATGATCCGCGGCGCTGTGCCTGGTTCCAAAGGTGGTTTTGTCACGGTTCGCGCCGCGATCAAGGCCAAGCCCGCCAACGCTGCTAAAGGAGCGAACTGATGCAGGTCGAACTCCTGAATGACCAAGGTCTGGCTTCGTCCAAAGTGGATGTGCCTGATACCGTGTTTGGTCGCGAATACAACGAAAGCCTGGTGCACCAGGTGGTCGTGGCCTTCCAGGCCAACGCCCGCCAAGGCACCCGCGCCCAGAAAGACCGTGAGCAGGTCCGTCACTCGACCAAGAAGCCTTTTAAACAAAAGGGTACCGGTCGCGCACGTGCTGGTATGACGTCTTCGCCTCTGTGGCGTGGCGGCGGTCGTATCTTCCCGAACATGCCTGACGAAAACTTCACGCAGAAGATCAACAAGAAGATGTACCGCGCCGGCATGGCGTCCATCCTCTCGCAGCTGGCCCGTGAAGGCCGCCTGGCTGTGGTTGATTCCCTGACCGTGGACTCGCCCAAGACCAAGGTCCTGGCCGACAAGTTCAAGGCCATGAACCTCAACTCGGTGCTGGTCATCGCTGATGAAGTTGATGAAAACCTGTACCTGGCTTCCCGCAACCTGGTGAACATCCTCGTGGTTGAGCCCCGTTACGCCGATCCGGTGTCGCTGGTCCACTACAAGAAGGTTCTGGTCACCAAGGCCGCCATGGACCAACTCAAGGAGATGTTCGCATGAGCGCCCGTAACCCATCTTCTCCAAAACTGAAATTCGACGAAGGCCGCCTGATGCAGGTCCTGGTCGCGCCCATCGTGTCCGAAAAGGCCACCATGATCGCCGACAAGACCAATGCCGTGACCTTCAAGGTGCTGCAGGATGCCACCAAATTTGAAATCAAGGCCGCCGTGCAGTTGATGTTCAAGGTTGACGTCCAGTCGGTCGCCGTTCTCAACATCAAGGGCAAGACCAAGCGCTTTGGCAAGTCCATCGGCCGCCGCGACAACGTTCGCAAGGCTTATGTGACGCTCAAGCCTGGTCAAGAGCTCAACCTCGGCGGGGAGACTGCGTAATGGCTGTCATTAAAATGAAACCCACCTCTCCCGGCATGCGCGGGATGGTGAAGATCTCCCGGGATCACCTGCACAAGGGTGAAGCTTACGCGCCGCTGCTGGAGCCACAGTTCCAGAAGTCCGGCCGTAACAACAACGGGCACATCACCGTTCGCCACAAGGGCGGCGGTCACAAGCACCACTACCGTGTGGTGGACTTCAAGCGCAACAAGGACGGCATTCCGGCCAAGGTCGAACGTATCGAGTACGACCCCAACCGTTCCGCCCACATTGCTCTGCTCTGCTACGCCGACGGCGAGCGCACCTACATCATCGCCCCTCGCGGCCTTGAAGTCGGCGCCACGCTGGTGAGTGGTTCGGAGGCGCCGATTCGCGCCGGCAACACGCTGCCGATCCGCAACATTCCTGTGGGTTCCACCATCCATTGCATCGAGATGCAAATCGGCAAGGGCGCGCAAATCGCCCGTTCCGCCGGCACCTCGGCAACGCTGCTGGCCCGCGAAGGTACCTACGCCCAGGTGCGTATGCGCTCCGGTGAAGTTCGCAAGATCCACATCGAGTGCCGCGCCACCATTGGTGAAGTCGCCAACGAAGAACACAGCCTGCGCCGTCTCGGCAAGGCCGGTGTGAAGCGCTGGATGGGTATTCGCCCGACCGTTCGCGGTGTGGTGATGAACCCGGTCGACCACCCGCACGGCGGTGGTGAAGGCAAGACCGGCGAAGGCCGCCATCCTGTCGACCCATGGGGTAACCTGACCAAGGGCTACCGCACCCGCAACAACAAGCGCACGCAAGTGATGATTGTTTCGCGTCGCAAGAAGTAAGGCTAACCCATGACACGTTCACTCAAAAAAGGTCCGTTTGTCGACCATCATTTGGTAGCCAAAGCCGACAAGGCCGTTACCAACAAGGACAAAAAGCCGATCAAGACCTGGTCGCGTCGCTCCATGATCCTGCCCGAGTTCATCGGCTTGACCATCGCCGTCCACAACGGCAAGCAGCACGTACCTGTCTACATCACCGATCAAATGGTTGGCCACAAGCTGGGCGAGTTCGCACTCACCCGGACTTTCAAAGGTCATCCGGCTGACAAAAAAGTTGTGAGAAAGTAAGGAAAGACCATGGAAACACGTGCAACCCTCCGGGGCGTTCGTCTGTCGGTCGACAAGGGCCGTCTGGTCGCTGACCTGATCCGCGGCAAGAAAGTGGATCAAGCCCTCAACATCCTGAATTTCACGCAGAAAAAAGCTGCTGGAATCATCAAGAAGGTTGTTGAGTCCGCCATCGCCAACGCTGAACACAACGACGGTGCTGACATCGACGAACTGAAGGTGAAAACCATTTACGTCGAACAAGGCGCCACGCTCAAGCGTTTCTCCGCGCGCGCAAAAGGCCGCGGCAACAGCATCAGCAAACCCACGTGCCATGTGTACGTGGTGGTTGGCAACTAAAGGCAGCAGGATATGGGACAAAAAATCAACCCAACCGGGTTTCGCCTTGCAGTTAGCCGCAACTGGGCCAGCCGCTGGTACGCAAGCAACCGTGACTTCGCCGGCATGCTGGCTGAAGACATCAAGGTTCGCGAGTACCTCAAGGCCAAGCTCAAGAACGCCGCGGTTTCGCGCGTTCTGATCGAGCGCCCCGCCAAAAATGCCCGCATCACGATTTTCTCGGCGCGTCCGGGCGTCGTGATCGGCAAAAAAGGCGAGGACATCGAGAACCTCAAGAAAGAACTGAGCCGCCAGCTGGGCGTGCCGGTCGCCGTGAACATCGAAGAAGTTCGCAAGCCTGAAATTGATGCCAAGCTCATCGCTGACAGCATCACGCAGCAGCTTGAGAAACGCATCATGTTCCGCCGTGCGATGAAGCGCGCCATGCAAAACGCCATGCGTCTGGGTGCCCTGGGCATCAAGATCATGTCGTCCGGTCGCCTCAACGGCATTGAAATTGCTCGCTGCGAGTGGTATCGCGAAGGCCGCGTGCCTCTCCACACCCTGCGCGCCGACATCGACTACGGCACCTCCGAAGCCAAGACCACCTACGGTGTGATTGGCGTCAAGGTCTGGGTCTACAAGGGCGATACGCTGGGTCGCAACGATGCGCCAGGCGCCAAGATGGTGGAAACGCCGGCCGATGAAGAACGCAAGCCGCGCGGCCCCCGCCGTGATGCCCGTCCTGGTGATCGTCCAGGCAGCGACCGTCCCGCTCCCCGTGGTGCTCGCGCACCGCGCGGCGCAACCAACACCGCCCCGGCGGATGGAAGCGACAAGCCGGCTGAAGCTACCCCTGGTAGCGAAGCCCCGAAAACCACCGTTAAGCGCGTCCGCAAAGCCGCGCCAGCTGCAGCAGCTGACGGTGCCAAGACCGAGTAATCGGTCTATTAACGGAGAATCAAAATGCTGCAACCCGCTCGCAGAAAATATCGCAAAGAGCAAAAAGGCCGCAACACCGGCGTCGCAACCCGGGGTTCCTCGGTTGCGTTCGGTGACTTCGGTCTCAAATGCACCGACCGTGGTCGCCTGACTGCTCGTCAAATTGAAGCCGCACGCCGTGCGATTTCCCGTCACGTCAAACGTGGCGGCCGTATCTGGATCCGTGTCTTTCCGGACAAGCCGATCTCCCAAAAGCCTGCTGAAGTGCGTATGGGTAACGGTAAAGGTAACCCAGAGTACTACGTGGCTGAAATCCAGCCCGGCAAGATCGTCTTTGAAATCGTTGGTGTGCCTGAAGAGTTGGCCCGCGAAGCGTTCCGCCTGGCATCTGCCAAGCTGCCGCTGCGCACCACTTTCGTCAGCCGCATGATTGGCCAGTAAGGGGAAATGACAATGACCAAATCTACTGAACTGCGCCAAAAAGACGTTGCCGGCCTGAAAACCGAAGTCAAAGAGCTGCAAAAAGCCCACTTTGGCCTGCGCATGCAAAAAGCCACGCAGCAACTGACCAACACTTCCACGCTGCGTTCCACGCGTCGCAGCATCGCTCGTGCCAAGACCATCCTGGCCGAAACCATCGTCAAGCAAGGAGCCAAAAAATGACGGAAGCTAAAAAATCCCTCAAGCGCACCTTGATCGGCAAAGTGGTGAGCGACAAGCGCGCCAAGACCGTGACGGTCCTGGTTGAGCGTCGTGTGAAGCACGAGCTGTACGGCAAGATCGTGTCCCTGTCCAGCAAGTACCACGCCCATGACGAAAAGGGCGAGTACCACATGGGCGACGTGATCGAGATCACCGAAAGCCGTCCTATCTCCAAGACCAAGAACTGGGTTGTGACCCGCCTGGTTGAAAAGGCTGTGATCGTTTAAGTTCCGGGTTCACCTGGGGCTGGCGTCAAGCTGCTCTTAAAAACGGCTCACTTCGGTGGGCCGTTTTTGTTTGCGCCAGCGCCAGGCCGCCGCGCACCAGGCAGCGATGACCTTCACGGGTAAACCGGTTTTTACACAGTGAGCACACGCTAGCTTTCTGCGCACTACACTGCGGGGGTTGATATTCAACCGATTCATTATTTTTAGAGGAGCACACCATGATCAAAGTAGGCGACACCCTTCCGGCCACCACGCTGATGGAATTTTCCGAAGTCGAAGGCAATGGCTGCAGCATCGGCCCGAATCCGGTCGACGTGGCCAAGGCCACCGCCGGCAAAACGATTGCCTTGTTCGCCCTGCCTGGTGCTTTCACGCCCACCTGCTCGGCCAAGCACGTGCCTGGTTATGTGGAAAAATTCGCCGAGTTCAAGGCTGCGGGTGTTGATGAGATCTGGTGCCTGAGCGTCAATGACGCATTCGTGATGGGCGCATGGGCACGCGACCAGAAGACTGGTGACAAGGTACGTATGCTCGCCGACGGCAGCGCGGACTTCGCGAAAGCCACGGGCCTGACGCTGGACCTGACCGCGCGCGGCATGGGTGTGCGCAGCAACCGCTACTCCATGCTGGTCAAGGACGGCAAGGTCGCCAGCCTCAACGTGGAAGGCCCCGGCAAGTTTGAAGTCAGCGACGCTGCCACGCTGCTGGCGCAAGCCAAGGGCTGAAGAAAACCCTTCGCCAAAAAAAGCCACCGCGCGCAAGCCGGTGGCTTTTTTGTTTCCGCCCTTAAGGGCTCTAAAGGTCTACTTTCAGGTAGTGCGCCCCCGCAATGGGGTTGTGATAGTAGGGCGGAATCTCCGCAAATCCCAACTCGGCATACAGCGCGCGCGCCGACTCCATGTCGTCCAACGTGTCCAGCAGCACCGAGTGGTAACCCGCCACCCGCGCCGCGTCCAGGATGGCCTCCGCAAGTTGGCGCCCCAAGCCGAAACGGCGAAAGGGCTTGCGCACATAGAGGCGCTTCATCTCACCGGCATTGGGGTAATCGACCGAGTCCAGCGCGCGCAGCGCGCAGCAGCCGGCGACCTCGCCGTCTACCAGCGCCAGCAGCAGCGCGCCTTCGGGCACATCGTATTCACCGGGCAGCTCGGCCAGTTCGGCCTCGAAGTTCTGGAAGCACAGGTCCACACCCAGTTGCTCCGCGTACTCGCGAAAAATCAGCCGCGTGGCGGCGAGTTCCTCGGGCGAGTCGGGTGTGATGAACTGGATGGAGGGACGTTGCACGGGGTCGGCGGTGAAAAGTCGACAACCAGTTTAACGTGGTTTATCGACGGCGCCGTCCGGCGCAACCCCAAGCCACCAGTGCAAGCGCGCGTCAGAAAGCCGGCGCTGCCAGCGTGGAAACCCAGTAGGCCACACCGCCGCAAACCGCCAGGATCAGCACCGCGGCCACGCGCGACACCGTGTCATCGCGCGAAGGCGGCGCCTGCACCACCAGTTCCTTGTCGCCATGCAGCATGGCCGCCACCAGGTTGTGCTTGCGGCTCAGGTAATAAACGATGGCCGCGATGTGCAGCAGCACCAGCGCTAGCAGCACCCACTTGCCAATGTTCTTGTGATAGTTGGTGCTCAGGCTCACGACGGCGTTGGAGACAAAGCGCGTCAACGGACCGGAGAATGCGATCTCATCGTCGCTGAGCAGCCCCGTGCCGACCTGCGCTACCAGGAAGCCCAGCATGGCGAACACCGACCCGGCGCCAATGGGACTGTGGCCGACACCGTGTTCAGGCTTGCCCTGGCCTTTGAGGTAGTTGATGACGCTCTGGGGCGCATAGATAAACGCCCCGAAACGGGACCAGCGCCCGCCCACCAGGCCCCAGACAATGCGGAACAGCAGCAAGGCCAGCACCGTGTAGCCAAAGCGGAAATGCCAGACCATGGCATTGCCACCCACCGTGCCCGTGATCGCCAGGCCGATCACGCAGGCGACCAGCGCCCAATGGAAAAACCGCGTGGGCAGGTCCCACACACGCACTTTGTGAAGATTTTTGTTGGTGTACATGCTCACTCCTCGTTCATGTGGGTTGCCGCTTGCGGCGATTGTCTCCGGCCGCCTCGTCCGGCCGCGAACAGTTTCTTGGTGCTTTCCCGTAGTGCATAAGTTCCTGCGGAACTTATCAGGCTTGGCTAAACTCAGCCACGTGGCAGCCAGCCCCTGGCGGGCTGCCATGGCCTGTCACCGACCATATCCTAAAAAAACCTCACGAGGAAAACCATGAAACTTTTCGCCTGCATCGCAACGGCCGCCACCCTGGTCGCCATGGCTGCTCCGGCCTCCGCGCAGTTCGCCAAACCCGAAGACGCCATCAAATACCGCCAGAGCGCGCTGTTTGTCATGGGCCAGCATTTCGGTCGCCTCGGTGCCATGGCCAATGGCCGTGTTCCTTTTGACGCCAAAGTCGCCGCCGAAAACGCCGACATCGTGGCTGACATGGCCAAGCTTCCCTGGGCCGGCTTCGCACCCGGAACCGACAAGGGCAACACCAAAGCCAAGCCCGAAATCTGGACCGAGCAGGCCAAGTTCAAGGAAGGCCACGAAAAGCTTGTCGCCGAAACCGCCAAGCTGGCAGCCGCCGCCAAGACCGGCAACCTCGACACGCTGAAGACGGCCTTTGCCTCTACGGCCGGCACCTGCAAGGCTTGCCACGACTCTTTCCGAGCGCAGTAAGCCCCTGTTGAAGCTCACTTCGTGTAGCTTCCTCTCCCCCTCAGGGGGACAGGCGCCTTGCGCCCGGCAAAGCCGGATCGCGGCCCCCGCTTGAAGGCAAGCAAAAAAAAGCCGGTTCGTTTGAACCGGCTTTTTTTGTGGAGAACGCGAAACGTTTCAGGTCTCAGCCAAAAGTTTTTCGATCAGCTGATGCAGCGCCGCAAAGTCCGGCTCACCCACATACTGTTTGACGATCTCGCCGCGCTTGTTCACGAGGTAGGTCGTAGGCGTGAGCTGCACGTCGCCCCAGGCTTTGGCGACCGCGCCGGTGTTGTCGATGGCCACCTTGAACGGCAGCTTGCGTGTCTCGGTGTAATTGACGACGTAGCTGGGCGGGTCGTAGCTCATGGCCACGGCCAAGGTGTCGTAGCCCTGGCTCTGGTATTTGTTGTAGGTGGAAATCACCTTGGGCATTTCGGCCACGCAGGTCACGCAGCTGGTGGCCCAGAAATTGACGAGGGTGACCTTGCCCTTCAAGTCGGCTGTGGTCTTTTTGCTGCCGTCCAGCAGCACGAAGGTCGACTCCGGCGCAGCCTGCGCGCCGGTGCACCCGGGCAATGCGGCCAGGGCCGAGAGCGCCAAAATGCCGGCCAGCGCCATGCGGCATACTGTCTGGCTGGATGTCAATTTCATCGGAAGGACCTCATCATGCAACGTCGCAATTTTAACCAGGCCGGCGTCAGCGCGTTGGGCGCACTGATATTGGCCACCTATCACCAGGCCCACGCGCTGTCGCTCGGGGACCTGTCCGGCATCAGCAACGCCGACGCCAGCGCCGGCCTGAAAACCGCCCTCGAAAAGGGCGCCATCGCGGCCGTCGCCCTGTTGGGCAAGACAGATGGATTCCTCGGCAACCCAAAAGTTCGAATTCCTTTGCCCGGGTATCTTGAAGATGCGTCGAAACTGCTGAAAAACTTCGGCCAGGGCAAGCGCATCGACGAACTGGTCACGTCCATCAACCGCGCCGCCGAAGCCGCCGTGCCCATGGGCAAGGACTTGCTGGTCAGTGCGGTGCGCGGCATGAACGTCAACGACGCCAAAAACATCCTCACGGGCGGCGAGACCTCGGTCACTACCTTTTTTGCTGAAAAGACTCGCGCACCGCTGGGCGTGAAATTTCTGCCCGTCGTGACCAAAGCTACCGAAAAGGTTGGTCTGGCCAACAAATACAACGAATTCGCCGGCAAGGCCGCCGGGTTTGGCCTGGTCAAAAAAGAAGACGCCAACATCCAGCAATACGTCACCGGCAAGTCCCTGGACGGCCTCTACCTCATCATCGGCGAAGAAGAAAAGAAAATCCGCCAGGATCCCGTCGGCACCGGCAGCGCGATCCTCAAGAAGGTGTTCGGCTCGATGAAATAAAAAGTTCTAACCAACACCGATTGCCGCCAAACCGGCTGTTGGCGGAGGGTGCAAAAAAGCGGGGAAGCTCGTCGACGGACCGTTCTTGTATCCGAGGGAGAAGCATTCCCTTACATAGTGTTGGTAACTAGGACCGCGCGGGAAATGCACTTGCGGTGCGGCTGATAAACGTGATCTGATTGGGACTGGTTGCAGTAACGATCAGGAGGACAGCAGCCGTGCAAATAACAATATCGGGGTTGGTGTATTTCCGTGGGAGCAAGCGATGCGCGCGGCTTATGAAGGCAGGCGCATCCCTGGCTGTGCTGCCTCTTGCCGCATTGGCCTTGGCAGGTGCGGCGGCTTGGGCGGCCCCCGCCGCTGGAGCAGCGGCGCCCCTGCTCGATGAACCCATTCAGCCCGTCCCGCTGACGCTCAAGCAGGACCCGGCCCGTGCCGACATCGGGCGCCAGCTGTTCCGCGATGCGCGCCTTTCCGGCAACGGCCGCGTCTCATGCGCCAGCTGCCACGATCTCAGCAAGGGCGGCGGTGACGGGCGCGATCGTTCTGTCGGCCTCAATGGCGGCCTGACCAGCGTCAACACACCCACGGTGTTGAATGCCGCGCTCAATTTCAAGCAGTTCTGGAACGGCCGCGCCGAGTCGCTCGAAGCGCAGGCCGACCATGTCATGCTGAACCCGGTCGAGATGGGCTCGAAGTGGGAAGAGGTGATCCAGAAGGTGTCGCAGGACCCCAAGTACAAAAGCGCGTTCGCCGCCGCCTACAAGGACGGGGTCACCAAGGCGAATATCCAGAACGCCATCGCCACTTTTGAGCGCACGCTGATCACGCCCAACTCACGCTTTGACAAATACCTGCGCGGCGACCCCAACGCCATCACACCCGCAGAGAAGGCCGGCTACGCGAAGTTCAAGCAATACGGCTGCGTCGCCTGCCACCAAGGCGTGAACGTCGGCGGCAATATGTTCCAGAAGTTCGGCGTCATGGGCGACTACTTCGCAAAACGCGGCAACCCGACCGAAGCCGACCTGGGCCGCTACCTGGTCACCAAGGTGGAAAGCGACAAATACGTTTTCAAGGTGCCCAGCCTGCGCAACATCGCGCTCACCGCACCTTACTTTCACGATGCTTCGGCCAAAACCCTGGACGAGGCCGTCGACGTCATGTTCCGCTATCAGCTCGGCCGCGTCGCTTCGAAGGAGGACAAAGAGGCCATCATCCGCTTCCTCAACACACTCACCGGCGAACTGGACCTCAAACAGTGAAAAAACCGAATCGACTGGCCTGGGTGCCCATGGTGGCGGTCACCGCCGTGCTCTTGTCCATTCTGGCTTTTTTGTACGTCAAGAGCCAGAGCTTCGACAGTTCGGATTACTTTGAAGACATCGCCGTGCTGCGCCACCTGAAGCAGCTCGACGCGCAATGGGAGCTGGACGTGCTGAAGTCCAGGATAGGCATCAACAGGCACTACGATGCGCTGGCCGACAATCAGGGCGAAATGGCCCGGCTCATGGAACAGCTCCTGTCCGAAGCCGACGCCCACAAGCACGATACATCCGCGCATGGGGCCAAGCTGGCGGAGTTGCAGCGTGCCGTGCAGGAGAAGGCCGTCCTGATCGAGCAATTCAAATCGAATAACTCGGTGCTGCGTAACTCATTGACCTTTTTGCCCACTGCTGCGCAAGACATTCAGCAGTCCTTCGGGCCGGGGCGTGGCGGTGCGCAGCCAGCGTCTGAAGGTATTGCGGCCGGTGTCAACGAGTTGTTGCTCGCGAGCATGCTGTACAGCCAGAACCCGACAGACGACAGGGCAACTGAGATTCAGAGCGGTTTGAGCCGCCTTGAAGGCGGCTTGCGCAATGTCCGGACGGATGTCCGGGACAGGCTGGATATCTTCCGCACGCATATCCAGACCATTCTTCGCGAGCAAAAGATCGTGAACGAGCTCCTGGCCGGCATTGCCGCTGTGCCAACCGGAAAACTGATCGATGAGATCGGCGATGCGGCCACGCTCGAGCAGCAGAACAGCGGCCTGGACGGCGAGCGCTACCACCGCTATCTGTTGATCTTCTCGGTGGTGCTGGTGGCGCTGCTGCTGTATGCGGCAGTTGATCTGCTCAGCAGCCATTCCACCATCCAGCGTGTCAACGAAGAACTCAAAGGCGCCAACGAAACCCTGGAGCAACGCGTGCAGGAGCGCACCCTCGCGCTCCATGCCAGTGAAACGCAGCTGCACCAGATCACCGACACCGTGCCCGCCTTGATCGCCTACATCGATGCCGAGCAGCGCTTCCAGTTCCACAACCTGGCCTATGAAGAGCGGTTTGGCGTCAAGTCCGGGCAGGTTCAGGGCAAGACCATGCGCGAGATGATGGGCAAGGAGTTGTACGAAAAAGAGCGCGGCAAGATCGAGGAAGCCCTGGCGGGCTACGCGGCTGAGTATGACCGCGTCCAGCAAACCGCCGACGGCCAGATGCGCGACTATGTCATGCAGTACTTCCCGCGATACGGCGAAGGCGAGGATGAGGGCAAGGTGCTCGGCTTCTACTCGCTGGGCACCGACGTGACCGCGCTCAAGCGCGTCGACCGCATGAAGAGCGAGTTCGTGTCCACCGTCAGCCATGAGCTGCGCACACCGTTGACTTCCATACGCGGCTCGCTGGGTTTGATCGTCGGCGGGGTGGCCGGGGAGCTGCCGCCCATGGCCAAGAACCTGGTGGGCATCGCCACCAGCAATTGCGAGCGGCTCATCCGGCTCATCAATGACATTCTCGACAGCGAAAAAATCGAGTCGGGCAAGATGCGCTTTGACATGCAGACCGTGGAGCTGGCGCCCCTGCTGGCTCAAATATTGGTGGCCAACGAGGGTTTCGCGGATCAGCACAAGGTCAAGCTGGCCCTGGACATACAGACCCAAGGGGTCAATGTCAGTGTCGACAGCGACCGGTTGACCCAGGCGGCCACCAACCTGATTTCCAATGCCGTGAAGTTTTCACCGGCGGACTCTTTTGTCTACATCCGCCTGATGTGCCGCGACAGGCGGGTCAGGGTCGAGGTGGCCGACAGCGGCCCCGGCATCCCCGAGGAGTTCCGCAAACGCATCTTCCAGAAATTCTCGCAAGCCGACACCTCCGATACCCGGCAAAAGGGCGGCACGGGCCTGGGCCTGAACATCTCGCGCGCCATTGTGGAGCGCATGAACGGCAGCGTGGGCTTCACCTCGCAAACCGGGGTGGGGACGGTTTTCTATTTTGAGCTGCCCGAAGCGGTCGCACCGCCAGTGGCCGAGACCGGCAACGGCGAAAGCAAGGCCAAGCACAACGGGCCGGCCAGGCCATTGATCCTGGTCTGTGAGGACGACCAGGACATCGCCCACCTGATCAAGCTGATGCTCGACAAGGGCGGCTTTGAGTCCGACATGGTCTACCGTGCCGCGCAGGCCATGGAGCAGGTGGTGCGCCGCCCTTATGCGGCCATGACGGTCGACCTGGGTTTACCGGACCTGGACGGCATCAGCCTGATCCGTTCACTGCGCCGTGAAGAGCGTACGCGGGACCTGCCCATCGTGGTGGTATCGGCCAATGCAGAGGCCGGTGAGCTGGAGTTCAACAACCAGCCCTTGGCAGTCTCAACCTGGCTCGAAAAGCCCATCGACGAAAACAAGCTCATCCTCAGCCTGCAGCGCGCCATCGCCAACATGGCCGAAGGCAGGCCGCGCATTCTGCATGTCGAGGACGACCTGGACATCCAGCGCATCGCCGCGACCATCGCCCAGGATTTTGCGACCTTTGAGTTCGCCGGCAGCCTGCAGGAGGCGCGCGAACAACTGGACAAGCACCACTACGACCTGGTGCTGCTCGACCTCACGCTGAAAGACGGCTCCGGCTGGGAGCTGCTGGACACCATAGAAGCGTTGAACCCCGCACCACCCGTGGTGGTGTTCTCCGCGAGCGACACGGTCTCCAAGGAAAGTGATCGCGTGGAAGCCGTGCTGGTGAAGGCCTACACCTCCAACGACCAGCTGCTTCGCACCTTGCAGCGCGTGCTCGACGAAAGCCTCTGGGGCACGGTGCACCCGTTGTTAAGTGAATCACCCCCGTCCAGGCTCACTGGCGTGTAGCCTGTTCCCCCCTCAAGGGGGCAGGCGCCTGGGGCCGGCAAAGCCGGACCCGCGGCCCCTACTGGCGTAGACAGCCCGACAGCCACAAAAGGCGATGCGAAGCGAGCCGACTAAAGGCCAGCATGAGCCGCGGGACTGGCTTTGCCAGACCGCAGGCGGGCGGCCCCTTCGGGGGGCAGGAAGCTACACGAAGTGAGCGACCGTGGGGGCCATATTTAGGGCCTTACTTCTTCTGGCTGGCGCGGTAGACCTGCATCACGGTCGCGAAGTCGCGATCGAAATTGATCGGCAGGAAGGTATCGTTGCCGGGCAGTTGCTTTTTCAGTGTGGGCGAGAAGTTGTAGCTGAACGAGCATTTCTTGACGCGCGCCTGCACCTCGGGCGACACGTCCTTGTTCATGGTCCAGGTTTCCGTCATGAAGGGCGGGCTCTCCCAGATCGTGCGGATGCTGGAACCTTTCACGTCGCCCTTCACCACCATGCGCTGGTACAAATCGCTGGCCACTGCGGCGGCGGGGAAGAAGCCGTGCATCACGCCCGTCACCGAGCGCTCATGCCCGTTCGAGAACACCACTTCGTAGTCCTTGTCCGGCGTGAGGCCGAGTGCGGGGAACAGCGCGCGCGGCGCGAGGTTGCCCGAGTTGGAGGTTGGCGTGGTGTGCGCGATCTTCTTGCCGATCAGGTCCTTGGGTTCTCTGTAAGGGCTGTCGACGCGGGTGATCAAAATCAGCTTGTAGGAGTTGCGCAGGCCCGTGGCTTTGTTGCCAGGCACTGCAAACGGCGCTGCCTGCCCTGCGGTCACCATCTGCGCGGCCAGGCCTGGGTTGACCTGTCCGAGTTGCGCCTTGCCGCTCGACAGGCTTTCGACCAGGTCCTTCTCGCTCAGGATGTCGACGTTGCTGGTGCGCTCCAGTGAATCACCCTGGGCGTTTTGCAGTTCCACGTTGGCGCAACGCGAAAGGTGGCTGAAGTAGTCGCCCCACAAGGCCATGGTTTCAGTCTTGCCATAGGTCTTGGGCATCGCCACCACCAGCTTTTCGCGTGGGCCGGAGTACTTTTCGGCCGACGCGGATGCGGCGGCAGCGGTTTTTGTCTTACCGGAAGGGCGAGGAGTGTCGGTCTGGCCGTTTGCGTGGAAGGCACATACGGCGGCTGCCAATACGGCCACATGGCTTAAATGGAATTTCATTTGGACACCTTCGGTTGGTCTGAACAGGTGGAGTAATACCTGTGCAACCCCATGCCGCACAGCTTCACTCTGCACCTTCAGTTTGCATGAAGATGTAATCAAATCAACTTTTTGTTACATTTCAACGGACGCGAGTGTGACATAAGCGGGGATAACCCGACTTCGATTCGTTGTTTTCGCGCTGAAGCTGTCCGCCTCCCAAATTGCGTTGATGCCTAGGGATGTTGACGCAGCGATGGAAGGTAAGACTTTTGTTATAAGGCGTTGCTATGGCCGCGCGGTGTGTGAAGCGTCTATCTTGCCCAGCAGCCACTGCAGCCCCGCCAGGTGCTGCTGGTCGTGGCTGCACAAGTAGTGCACCAGGCTGCGCAGCGTCAGCACACCGTAGCCTTCAAACACCGCCGTGCGATCCAGTGCTTCCGGCGTGACCCCAGCGAGCATCTCCAGTGTTTTGGCGCGCGCCACCCGAAAAGCCGCCAAGGCTTTCTGCGCGTCCGCTGTTGCGTAGCCTCGTTCCTGCTCCAGCACATAGCCGTCCAGCGACACCAGCACCGGGTTCGCCTCCGTGAGCGTGCGCTGGATGCGCACATGGTAACCATCGATCTCGATGTCCCGCACATGGCAGACCTGGCCCAACGCTGAGAAGGTTTCGCTCGGGATACCCTCCCACGACGCAGGTGTCCAGTTCCGGTGGCTTTCGGGAATCGCTGCGAAAAACTGTTCGAGCTGGCGCGGGAAATCGGCCATGGCCTGCAGTGTTGCGGGATTGAGCGATGCGGGGCTGTTCATGGATGGCCTTTTTGCGCCGAAGGCCAGAGCAGCGCCTGCGCCACGATCACGTTCTCACCATTAAACGTCGCCGCCGGCGAGCCGTAGAGCGTGTAGCCCAGTGCCAGCGCCTCGCTGACCCGGCGGCAAAAGCTTGCGTCATCCGGGCCCGTCAGCAGGCGGTAGATGGGAAGGCCCTCAGGCGGCGTGCTCGTCGTCGGTGATGTCATGGCTGCAATCGATCCATGGAATAAACGGAGGGCGATATTACCGTGTCCACTCAAAGCCTGCATCGCGCTGCAGAGCGCCCGCCCTCAGGCCTTTACGCCTTCACCATGCCTGGCAATGCCATGGTGCGACCCTGCGTCCGCATGCCCGTAAACGCAAAATCCAGTTCCGGCACGCGCCCGCTCACGATGTCGGCAATCGCCGCGGCTGATCCGCAGGCATGCGTCCAGCCCAGCGTGCCGTGGCCGGTGTTGAGGAAGAGATTGCTCGTCTTGCTCTTGCCGATATAAGGCACGTTGCTCGGCGTCGCCGGCCGCAGGCCCGTCCAGAACTGCGCGCCCTGGCCGTCCGTCATCTCCGGGAAGAGCTGCTTCACGCGGCGCACGATGGCGTTGCAGCGCACCAGGTTCAGCTCGGTGTTGTAGCCGTTGAGCTCCGCCGTGCCCGCGATGCGCAGGCGATTGCCCATGCGCGAGAACACCAGCTTGTACTCATCGTCCGTCAGGCTCACCTGGTAAGAGGCGGCCTCGTTGATCACCGGCAGCGTCACCGAATAACCCTTGGCCGGGTAGATGCGCAGGTTCTGCCCCAGCCGCTTGGCCCAGGGCGCGCTGAAGGCGCCCAGGCACATCACGTAAGCATCGGCAGTCAGCGTCTCGACACGCCCGCCCGCTTCGCCGCTGCCCCTGGCGACCAGCACGCCGTCGAGCTGCCCGCCGCCAGCCAGCACGTCGAGGATATTGGTGTTGTACAGAAACTTCACGCCCGCCTGCTCGCAGCGTGCCGCCAGCGCGGCGGTGAAGGCCTGGGCATCGCCCGATTCATCGCTGGGCGTCATGCTGCCGCCCACGATGCTCGCGCGGCATTGCGCCAGCGCGGGCTCAATCGCCACGCATTCGTCGGCGGTTTTCATGTCCAGCTCGCAGCCGTGCTCGCGCATGATGCGCGCCGGCTCCTGTGCGGCGTCGTACTCGGCCTGGCTGGTGTAGAAGTGCAGGATGCCCTGGGTCTTCGCGTCGTACGCAAGGCCCAGGTCCGCGCGCAGCTTTTGCAGCGCGCTGCGGCTGTACATGCCCAGGTTCACGATCTGCCGGATGTTCTGCGCCGTGCGTGCTGGCGTGCAGTTGCGCAAAAACTCCAGGCCCCACAGCCACTGATTCACATCGGCACGCAGCCGGAACAGCAGCGGCGCGTCTTCACGCGCCAGCCATTGCAGCACCTTGAGCGGCGCGCCCGGGTTGGCCCAGGGCTCCGCATGGCTGACGGATATCTGCCCGCCGTTGGCAAAACTGGTTTCCATCGCGGCCGCACTGCGCCGCTCTATCACCGTGACCTCGTGCCCGCGTTGCGCCAGATACCAGGCCGTCGTGACCCCCGTGACACCCGCACCCAAAACCATGACTTTCATGGCGATTCCTTTATTCAAGCAGAACATTGCAATGGCAGTTGCGCAAGCGCGATGCCTTGGCGGTGCTTGAATCCAAAAAAAGAATCATGGCAACCGCCAGGCCATCACTGGCTTGCGGCCGCTTCCACTGTCCTTGTTACCTGAGAGATTCAGCCATTGCGTCTATAAACATAGACAAGCATCGGCTTTGCTCCTTCGGTGCACCGCACATTGCATGCGGCGTCTCTCCAGACGGCTGTGTGTTTCCGGGCAGTACGGGACCTGAGCGATTATGGAAGTTTGCGCCTTCGGTGACTGCCTCGCGGCAGCGCTCTCCTGCTTGAACGGTTTGAATTTACCACCGAAGCCTATGAAGCGGACTGGGTGAGGAGTCATCAGTACATGACCAGCGAACTGATTCGTGCGCTTAATAGTAGGAGAGCAGTAGGAGGAGAAGGGTGAGAGGCCCTGGGCTTCAGCCTTCACACACCGCCCGCACAAATGCAGCCTTGGCCTCGGTATAGGCCTCACGGTCGGTCGGGTGCTTCGCGGCCAGCTCGGTCTTGAGCGCCGCATAGTTCCAGGCCAGCGCCGGGTCCGCGCGCAGCGCATCGCGAAAGCGCAGGCGCTGGTCCCACACCGGGCCGCCATGCACCACCAGGTGCAGGTGATGCGTGCGATGCCCGTTCGCCCAACGCATCAGCCACTGGCGGTCCGTTAGCGTGGCGTTGAATTCAGCCGACGTCGTATAGCCCTGCGCGCACAGTGGGGCTACCAGTGCCCTGGCCGCTTCCATCGAGGCCACGCCCGCCAGGATGTCGATGACAGGCTTGGCCGCCAGCCCCGGCACCGCCGTGCTGCCCATGTGTTCAATCGCGATGAAGTCATCGGGAAACAGCGACAGAAGCCGCTCGCGCTCAGCTTCGAACATCCCGGGCCAGTGCGGGTCATAAGCCCGCAGCGCCACTTCTTCAGTAATGGCAGCCTGCAGCGATTCGGCGTCCGTCATGTCGTTACAGCGCTTAGCGCAGCGCCACCACGGCCCGGCGCGCCAGCACCAGCCGCTCTTCCAGGTAGGCGCCGTAAAAATCCGGCACCGCCGCGCCCACCAGCGGCTCGGCCAGCGCCTGCCCTTGCGGGCCCAGAAACAGCACCGTCGGCGTGAAGGTCGCCTTCCAGGCCTTGGCCTGCGCCGCCGCAGTGGTCGGCTTGCCGTCAAACCCGGTCAGCGGCGTGCGGCTGTCGGTCACGTCGAGCTGCCAGGCCTCCAGCCCGCTTTCCTTGCGCGCGGGCAGCAGGTAGTTGCGCCGCACCAGTTCGCAATACGGGCAACCGGGCAGGGTGATGAGCAGCACCAGGGGCTCACCCCGCGCCGCGGCCCGCCCGGCCGCTTCGGGCAGCGAGGCCGGCACGGGCAGGGCGCTGTCTTTGGCCTGGGCCTGCAGCGGCCAGGCCAGGCTGCCCGCCAGCGCCGCCGTGAAGCCGCGCCTGCCCACCGCCTTCATTCGGCACACTCCAGCAGAATGCGCGCCAGCGCCGCGGGCTCGGTCACCATGGGGTCGTGGCCGGTCGCCAGCTCCACAACGCGCGAATTCGGCAGCCAGGCGCCGCCCCAGAAATTCGGGTCCTTCACGCGCAGCCGGCTCGGCGTGATGGTCGCCAGCATGGGCTCGGTGCAGCTCACAAAGGTGCGCGGCACCGCTGCCACGCGCTTCACGTCAAAGTCCAGCGGCGCCTGGTAGGTGTTGCCCGGGTGCGGCGTCTGCCGGCGCTGCACCCAGTCGTGGTCGGCGCCGTGCAGGCCGAACACTTCCGGGTCCGGCGGCGCAAAGCTGAAGTTAGTCGTGGCCTGCGCACCTGCCATGCGTTTTTGCTGCGTCGCCGCGTCGTGCGTGCTGCTCCAGCTCTCGCCCGGCTGCGGCACCACCGCATCCACATACACCAGGTGCTTGAGCCGCTCGCCCATGCGATCGGCCACCGCCGTGCCAATCATGCCCGCGTAGGAATGCACGGCCAGCGTCACCTCATGCAACTCCTCCGCTTCGATCAGGTTGATCACGTCGTTGATGTGCGTGTCGAGGTTGATGGCCGGCGACAACAGGTGGGCGCGCTCGCCCAGGCCTGTCAGCGTCACCGCAAAGGCCTTGTGGTGGTCCAGCTGCAGCACCTGCGCCACGCGCCGCCAGCACCAGCCGCCATGCCATGCACCGTGCACCAGAACAAAATTGTGTTTCATCGCGTCACCTCTTTGTGCGGGCCCGCCGCCTCAAGAACAGCTTCCTAGATGGTCTTGCCGCTTTTCAACTCTGACAACTTCACGTCCGAATAGTTCAGCAACTCGCGCAGCACTTCGTCCGTGTGCTGGCCCAGCAGCGGCGGCGGCAGATCGGCGCGCACCGGCGTCGCGCTCAGGCGCATTGGGCTTGAGACCAGCTTCAAGTCATGCTTCACCGGGTGCTGCCACTCCGTCACCATGCCGCGTGCTTCAATCTGCGGGTCGGCAAACACCTCAGCCAGGTTGTTGATCGCGCCGCAAGGCACTTTCGCCGCCTCCAGCGCCGCCAGCCAGTCGGCCTTGGCGCGCGTTTTCATCACGGCTTCCAGAATCGGCACCAGCTTGCCGCGATTCAGCACCCGGTCGCGGTTCTTGGCAAACAGCGGGTTGGTCGCCAGCTCTGGAATGTTGGCCACCGCGCAGAACTTCGCGTACTGCGAGTCATTGCCCACGGCCAGGATCAAATGGTCCCGCGCCGGCGCGCCGGCGCCTTCCGGATTTTTGCCATCGGCCGCCGGCGCCACTTCAAACACCTGGTAGGGCACGATGTTCTGGTGCGCATTGCCCGCCCGGCCCGGCGCCTTGCCGCTCACCAGGTAGTTGGCGCCCAGGTTGGCCAGCATGGCCACCTGCGTGTCCAGCAGCGCCATGTCCACCTGCTGGCCTTCGCCGGTTTTCTCGGCATGGCGCAGCGCGGCCAGGATGGCCACCGTCGCATACATGCCCGTCATCAAATCGGCCACCGCCACACCCACCTTCTGCGGCCCGCCGCCCAGGTCGTCACGTTCGCCCGTCACGCTCATCAACCCGCCCATGCCCTGGATCGCATAGTCGTAGCCCGCGCGGTCGGCATAGGGTCCGTTCTGGCCAAAGCCCGTGACCGAGCAGTACACGAGGCGCGGGTTGATGGCCTTGAGCGACGCATAGTCCAGCCCATAGCGCGCCATGTCGCCGACCTTGAAGTTCTCGACAAATACGTCGCAATGCTTCGCCAGTTCGCGAATCAGCGCCTGGCCCGCGGGCTGGGCAATGTCGCAGGTTACGGAGCGCTTGTTGCGGTTGGCTCCCAGGTAGTAGGCGGCTTCGGTGTCCGTACCTTGAGCATCCTTCAAGAAGGGCGGTCCCCAGGTCCGCGTGTCATCGCCCGTGCCCGGCCGCTCAATCTTGATGACGTCGGCCCCAAGGTCAGCAAGGGTCTGGGTGCACCAGGGGCCTGCGAGCACGCGGGAGAGGTCGAGGATGCGGATGCCGGATAGGGAGTTCATGGGTGCATTTTGCACTTACATAAAAGCGCTATGTGGTGAGAATGGTCAGAGATGCAAAATATCTCTATATTCATTTCTGATTGCCAGATGTACTCTTTCGCTCGCTATGACGAGTCTCAAAGACTAAGCGAGGGCGTACTTCGAGTCTTGCCAATTCGTAGCGTCCTACGCCACACATGCCGAAAAGTTTCTATTCCGATGGATCACAAATATGCGTGAGGTTCGAGCAAATGCAGATTGCCCCTGCGAGAGCGGGCGGCGCTATGGCTCATGCTGTAAGCGGAAGGCTTTCAAGTGGTTGGTTGATGAAGAAGGAGACTTCCATAAGAAGATTCCCATGCCTCCAGAAGCAGTTGAGATTCTTGAGAGGGCGTCCGAGGAGTTTCTTCGCGTCTTCGAGCGCGAGCCTCGGAAGGATAGTGATCCGGTATTTCTTTGGAAGTACCTGGTTTCTGAAGAGGAAGTCGAAAGGCAGGCGATTGAAGCAATGCAGATGGCGGGGCTTCAACCACATTTCATCTACGCATATCAAAAGACGGGGGGTCTGCTCCTTACTAGTAAAAATAAGTCACTTACCTCTACAAAAGATCAGCAGGATTGGGAGGCCGCAATTGATGAATACTTTGAGCTCGAAAAGAATCCGCCCGAGCTTCACTTGGTTGACGTACTCTTCGAATCCTTAAAGGAGGAGCTTGACTCCTGCATCATATGTTTGGGGTACGTTTTGGAAAACGGCCTTGATTCTGGTGCCGAACGTCTTGCTTCTTCAAGCGAATATTTCACGGTAGATGACTACGTATTGGTTTGTGCCGCCAAGAGTATGAAAACGCTTCGGTCAATAAAGGCTCTGCTCGAAGAGAACATTGGTGCGGACACTCTGGCACTCGCGCGGCACCTACTGGAAAACTACTTCCACATGGTTTTTGCTCTTGCACGCCCGGATATGCTGCGGCACCTTGCTGACGCGCCCGTGGGTCTCAAGATGGGGACGCACGACTTCGCAAGAACGACCAAGGGACGTATTGACTCTCGTCGAATTCTGCGCAAGAGCGACGGACTGGAATATCTCGGGCATATTTCGTATTACCAGATGGCGGAGAGTAGTCGGCACCCTCGGGACCTAGAACTCTTCGACTACATGTACAGCTTTCTGTCCGAATACACACATCCCTCGCTGGCTGGCTTTGAGTTAGTGCTGGGGGAGAAGGGGAAACTGGATTCGCTCTCCAATGAGCTGCAGTCGGAGGCGCTGTTCTACTCAATTTGCTTTGCAGCAATGATCCTGGACGAGTTGCGCAATTTGCCGATTTTTCTGATAGAGGCAAAGACGGATATCACTACAGTTGTGAAGAGAGTGGGAGCGAAGGCTGAGACATTGATAGCTGCGATTTTTCAGGGTGACGAGCCGGGTAAGTCATTCGGGGTTCTTCGCGACAGACTGATGACGTTAGGCACATCGAAATAGCCATCGATATAAGACACAAATGATCTACATGGGATGTCAATCCTTACATGACTAAGAAGATCGTTTCCGATCTCTTGCCCGGGGACCTATGTCACCAGCCTGCCCGGCTAGAACGTGTCTCGGGTGAGCAATTTCGAACAGCCGTCCTGGCCAGCGCCTTCGTGAGATGGGTCGGTTGCTATAGCCTCGTGGCAAGTATGAAATCGCCACGAGAGAGTTTCGTGAGGGTGACGATGCCGGTGCCGCCTTGTCGCGCCGCCTCACCAAGAAACGGTGTGACTCAACACACTTGGTGATCCAACGAAGGTTTAGCCGCCGTACTGAGGGGCTGTGGCCGTATTGGTAGGAGCAACAAGAGGTTAGTGCGATGAAAACTGCCTGATGACTCATCCGATTGGGGGATGGGCAGATCAAATCGAAAGCCTAGAATTCGTCGATGGCCACGTCAGGTTTGAGACTTGATTTATGTCTGCTTAAATTCGGAGCATTCCGTGCAAAGGCAATACAGTCGACTATTTCAAGGGAACTGCATGTCCGAACTAGACCGTTCCTGCTACGGGCTTTGAGGTCTAAAGTCGTGTTGGGCATCAGACGATCGGTTATTTCGATTTACAAGAAAGCAAGGCATGCCAGATCAAAAGGTCGACCTCAAATTCTCTCGGTCTGGTAGGAAGGCACTCCTTTACAGCGGATTGTTCACCTACCGATCTGCTTTTGCTGCGACAGATTCGCTTGAAGTATTCAATAAAAGCGTAGTGATTAGAACGAGGAGGTCATCAAACACACCCACCCCTCTACAGGCGCACAACAGCACAATCTTCAAGCAAGTTATAAAGGCGCTGTGCCTCTACTACATCGTCGAGAGACGCCCCAATCAACTTCGAGAAGTCACGATTGCGCGGATGAAGGGCGGCGTGGCGGTGAGCTCAACCGATCTCCCAAAGACCGATCTGAGACAAGTCGTGGGACGCTCTACGGATCTCACAATTCTCAGAAGTATCGATCCAACCAAGGCCGCGTTATTGCTATCTGAGACCCCGACTGGTCGTGCCGTCTTGCATGCAGCTACGCATTTGATCAAGTCGCTAGACGCCGCAAGCCCGTTCGATCGTTTTGAGAAACTATGGCGCGCCTTCAATGCGCTATATAAAGCGTTTGCCGGGGCCAGCACCGATCACGCTTGCCATGTGGCGCTTAGAGACCATATTCAGAATTTCCCTGCGCTCTTTCCGCTCTCGATCGCGAAGATATCGCCGTTATCGGCGGCCGACATTCGGTCCAAGATTCGTTGGAATCAGATGATCCTGAACAATTATCCAACACAGGCAAAAACTGCAGCTCTCAAGGACTCAATCATCAGGAATTCAGATCCTCGAATCCTTGAGATCTATCGGGCGTCACTCCCCGTTCGACAAGCCTACCTGACAAACGCGGGACTCTACACAGTAACAAACACGCATATCCTCGCTGGGATCGCAGCAAACGTGAAACGCGATAGTGACGTCCTCTCAACTCTCTGCATCAAGTACATGTACTTTGTACGAAACAAGATTGCCCATGCGGAAAAGGCCGACCACGGATTCTCCTTCCTCCACGGGAGCACGGAGGAATCAGAAATACGATGGCTCTCGCCGTTTCTTGAGGCACTCGTAGTCGATTTAATAAACATAAGTGATACGTTCTAGATGTCAAAACATTGGCATCGCACTAACGGCATCACGTCAAGTGATGTGATACCTAACGAATTAATCGACTTGGGCATCCTATCGACGAGCTTTACCCATCTACTAACCACTGGTCATTTTTCACGTTGAGCTCTCAGCGGCATTAATACGTCTTGTACGGCAAAAACTTCCCCGACAACACCACGTTGACCCGGTCCCCCTTGGGATCCGGCTGGCGCACGATGTCCATGCTGAAGTCGATGGCACTCATGATGCCGTCGCCGAATTCTTCGTGGATGAGTTCCTTGATGGTGGTGCCGTAGACGTTGACGATTTCATACCAGCGGTAGATCAGGGGGTCGGTGGGCACGGAGGAGGGCAGCGAGCCTTTGTAGGGCACGACCTGCAGCCACTTCTGCTCTTCGGCGGTGAGGCCAAAAATCTTGCCGATGACCTTGGCCTGTTTGGCGTCAAAGGTCATCTGGCCCAGGCAACCGGCGGTCGTCCATTCCTTGCTGAGGCCTACTTTCTTGGCGACGGATTCCCAGGTGATGCCCTTGCTGACTTTGACGGTGATGATTTTTTCGGTGATGTCGTTGCGGTTCATGAAACAAGCTCCTGTGTTGGTGGGCTAAGCTGAAGCAAGCCTCATGCCCTGTTGGGGTGCCTTGCGCTGCGTGTTCCATGCGCCATAGCGGTGCACAAAGCCCGTAAAGCGGCACGCAAGGTCAAAGCTGGTGCCGCCCCGGGGCTGGCAATGATGCTTAGCCGCGTGAAAAGCGGGCGCTGAGCTTCCAGCTGCCGTCTGCCGCGGGCTTTCCGGACACCACCAACTGGCGAAAGTTGGGGTTTGGTTGGTCGAAGTCGTGGCGGGGCGTAGAAATATCGAGTACGTCCAGCTGGATCCCGTCGCCTTCAAATTGCACGGTCAGGCGCTTGCCCTTTTGCGTCAGAAACGCGGTGCTGCCCTCGACCCTGACCTCGGCCTCGGTGGCCATCGCCCAGCGGATGGTGCTGCCGGCGCGGGCGCCGAGAAGCTCGTCATCAAGTTGCACCGCATCATCCAGGAAACGGGCGCGGCGGATGGCCTGCGCGGCCTGGCCCGGTAGCAGCGCGGGGGTCAGGTCTATCAAGGCCTCGCGCTCGGCCACCATGCGCAGCGTGGCCATGCCGCGCACGCTGTGTGGCTGGCCGTCCAGCGTCAGTGTGTTGTGCGCCTGGGCAGACAGCCTGAAGACCTGCCAGCGTGTTGAATCCGCCTTCATGTTCCACAGGTCAATGCCGCGTGATTCCAGGCTGCCGTAGTCCTGCATGCCGAGGTCCTTGGCCCAGCGCAGGCCATCCAGTTCGAGCACGAAACTGCCCGCATCCATGTGCGCATGGGTGTACGCCGCGCCGCCCGCCTTGATGGCGAACCACCACGCGTTGGGGTCGGACCATGATGAACGCCAGATGGCGAGCGGCTGCGCCCCCTGGGCCGAGAAGCTTGTGGGCAGGGGTTTTCCACCCGTTTTTGCGGGCCACCACAACACCGAGAGGGGCGCGAAGCGCTCAGACAGGCCCTGCTGCTTGCGGATCATCTCGCGCTTGGCCGTCAACAGTGCGGGCTGGTCCAGTTCACGGGCCAGGTAGACGATGGCGCATGGCAATTCCTGGCTCTCGACGCTGTCGGCAAAATCGAAGTGCTTCCCGGACGGGCCGATGGAGTGTGTATAGAACTCGGCACTGCGCCTGACGCCAGGCGCATCCAGCAAGCCCCAGTCCCCGCCTTTGCGGCCGCGGAGTGCGGCGGCCAACAGCACCGTAAAGCTGGTTCCATAGCTCCAGTAGTTCGGCCCTTCGGGGTAGGCCCCGTCCGGCCGGTAGGCATTCAGCCCGATGAATACGCCTTGACGCGCCGCCGCGAGGAGGTCGGCTGCGAGTGCGGGTTCATCTTCCTCCACGGCCAACGCGCCCAGGACCATGCCGCCGATGCAAACCTGGTTCCAGTTGTTGGTGGACCTGAAGGCTCTGTGGCCGTGGCGCGCCTGGGCAATGCCCTTGCCGACAATCGCGGCGCGCAGGGCGGCACGGTCATCGGCCGACAGGTCATTGAAAAGCCACCCGTAGGAGATGGCCATGCCCGTGATCGTCTCGGCAAGCTCCAGATAATTCTCCGGCCACTCGCTGAATGCGGCGACGGCGAGCATTTCCTGCCGGGCGCGGTCCAGAAAGATCTGCTCCCTCGTCACCCTGTACGCGAAAGCCCACTGCAGGCTTCGGCGGATGAATTCGCGCGAAACAGAGAGCAGCCGGCCGTCCTCGAGTGTGCGCTCCAGCGAAGGCAGGGCGATGTCATGGCGGGCGCGTGCCAGCAGCGCTGCTTTGAAACGGTCAAGATCGGGGTCCGCTTTGCATCGATCAGGCAGAGAAGACCAATCGCTTCCGCTGGCAAGCAGTGGCGGGCGAACTTGCACGGAGGACGGCGATTCGGCAACCGCCTGCAGGCTCCCGCACCCAGTCAACTGGGCGGTGGCTGGAACCATCGCTGCAAGAAAATCACGGCGATTAAAAGGCATCCTTTTTGTCCTTCAGCTTGCGTCAGGTTCGCCGAGCTGCTGAGCTAGTTGAGGCTTGGCTATTCCGTAAATTCGGTAAACATGGTGTCAGGGCAACGCCCGCTGGGCCTGTTGCGGATGTAGTAGTTCCAGCGATAGGCCATTTCCGTGTTGTCCTTGCAAGCCACACCTGTGTACAGCTCGCCGTAGGTGGCCCTGGCGCCTGAGGATGAACGATAGCTGTCAAAATTTTTCGTGACCAGCTCGCCCTTCTCAGGGTAGACCTTCAGCACGCCGTAAGAAGCATTGCTGGGTATGTCGTACTCCACATACAGTTCGTTGCGATCAGGATCCGGGTAGGCCTTGGTGACCAATAAGAAAACAGCTTGTTGTTGCTCGACCAACTCTTGTTGCGTCAGGTGGGTAAATGACGCCGATTTGATTTTTTTGCCGAACTTCAGGGCTGGGCCCAGCACCAGCAAGGGTTGGCGATCGCCCGTGGCGGCAGGGTTAAACCGATGCAGCAGCGGCTTTTTAAAGTGGTTGACGACAGCCGAGAAGATCTGGTCGTCGCTGAAATTTTGCTGTTGAAGCTCCAAAGCTCCAGCAGGGCTTGCGGCACTTAGACACAGCAATACGGCAGCGATAGAGTTTTGCGGTTTGAGGTTCATCAGCAGAGCTTATCAAGCCGGACAATGTTCGGCTTCTGCGTGCAATCCGCCATCAGCAAACATCGTGTCCCGTCGGGTGCGAGGGTTTGGGCCTGTACGAGGGATGTACCAGGTCCAAATCGGTGCGCAGCAAGCATGTCGCCGGAAGGGCTTGCCCCAAAACGGGTGGTTTTGTTGAATCCCTGTAAAGTCCAAGGCATGCTTACGATTCCCAGAGGCGTCGCCCGCTTCTTGCCACGGCCGGCCGCCGCCATCTTGGCGGCCGTGGCCATGCTGGCCGCCTGTAGCCCCACGCTCAACTGGCGCGAAGTGCGGCCCGAGGGCACGCGCCTGGCGCTGCTGCTGCCCTGCAAACCCGACAAGGCGCAAAAGACCGTTCCCCTGGGTGGGCCGGCGACGCCGCTGTCCATGCTGGGCTGCGATGCCGGCGGCGCTACCTTTGCCGTGGCGGTGGCGCAGCTCGGCGATGCGGCCCAGACCGCGCCTGTGCTGGCGCAGTGGCAAAGCCTGACGCTGGCCAACATGAAAGCCGGGCCCGCGCAGGTGTCGCCGCTCAAGATTCCCGGCGCTGCGGTAGCCGTGCTGGTCAAAGCCCAAGGCAAGCGCGCCGACGGCGCGGTGGTGGAGGGGCAGGCCGTCTACTTCGCCCAGGGTTCGCAGGCCTTCCAGGTGGTGCTGTATGCCGACCGCATCGCGCCCGAGGTGGCCGAGACTTTTTTCTCCAGCCTCAAGCTCGAATAACTTCGGATGACTTCGAACGATTCACTGACTCGCATGACGACAACCGCAGACACTTCCTTGCCCGCCTCATCCGCTGCTACTGCGGCCTCCGGGCCCGGCCGGCTGGACGCCTGGACCGGCGCGATGGTGTTCCTGGCCTTTGCCGCGGCTTATTTCTGCTCGGCGCTGGTGCGAGCCATCACGGCAACCCTGTCGCCGGTGTTGACGCAGGATTTTTCGCTGCACGCGCGCGACCTGGGGTTGTTGGCCGGCGGTTATTTCCTGGGGTTTGCGGCCACGCAACTGCCGCTGGGCGCCTGGCTGGACCGGCACGGCCCCAAGCGTGTGATCCTGAGTTTTTTAAGCATCGCCGTGCTGGGCTGCCTGGCGTTTTCGCTGGCGACGAGCTTTGCCTGGCTGCTGGCGGCGCGCGTGCTGGTGGGCATGGGCGTGAGCGCCTGCCTGATGGCGCCGCTTACGGGTTACCGCCGCTGGTTTGAGCCGGGCACGGTGCTGCGCGCCAATTCGTGGATGCTGATGACGGGCTCGCTGGGCATGCTGGCCTCGACCTTGCCGGTGCAATGGCTGATGCCGGTGACCGGCTGGCGGCCGCTGTTCTGGATTCTGGCGGCCATGATTGTGCTGTCCATGGCGGCCATCGCCTGGGTGGCGCCAACCTGGAAGCTCAGCCATGCCGCAGCGCCAGCGCCGGCCGGCGAGGCGGGCTACGCCCCCATCTGGCGCAGCCGCTATTTCCGCAAGATGACGCCCATGGCGTTTTTCAACTACGGCGGGCTGGTCGCGGTGCAGACCCTGTGGGCCGGCCCCTGGATGGTCAAGGTGGCGGGGTACACCCCGCTGGAGGCGGCCACGGGGCTCTTTTATATCAACGCCACCATGCTGGTGACCTTCTGGAGCTGGAGCATGGTCAACCCCTGGCTTTCGCGCCACGGATGGTCGGCAACCCGCTTGATCACCTGGGGCGTGCCCTTCAGCATCGCGGTGCTGGCCTTCAACATTGCAGCCGGAACGTCGACCGGCTGGCTGGGCTGGGCGCTGTTTTGCATGAGTTGCAGCACCATGGGCCTGGCGCAACCCGCGGTGGGCATGGCGTTCAAGCCCGCGCTGGCGGGCCGGGCGCTGTCGGCCTACAACCTGATGATTTTTGCCGGCGTGTTCGTCGTGCAGTGGGGCATAGGCCTGCTGATCGACGTGTTCGCCGCCTTGGGTCTGGGGGCGGTGGCGAGTTTCCAGGCGGCCATGGCGGTGTTATTGTGTTGTTGTATCGCCTCATATGGGTATTTCCTCAGTGTGCGCGCCGATAATTCAGTCGAACCCGAAAACCCATGAACGGCATCTTCATCATCGCCCACGCACCGCTGGCCTCCGCCCTGCGGCAGTGCGTGCTGCATGTGTTTCCCGACAACGCGCCCGGCGTTGCCGCGCTGGACGTGCAGCCCAATATGCCGCCCGAGGAAACCCTGGCCCAGGCCCGCATCATGCTGGCCCAGCTGGGCACCTCGCATGCGCTGGTGCTGGCCGACGTCTTCGGGGCCACGCCCTGCAACGTGGCGCAAAAGCTCGTCGACGGCGTTCATTCCAAACTCATCACCGGCATCAACCTGCCCATGCTGCTGCGCACCGTGTCCTACCGGCACGAGTCGCTCGACGCCCTGGTGGCGCGCGCGCTCATAGGGGCCACGCAGGGCGTGATGCAGGTCGCCATTACCGCACCGCAAAACCAGGTGCGCAGAAACCATGATCAAGACCAGCACGACCATCAGCAATAAGCTGGGCCTGCACGCCCGCGCCTCCGCCAAGCTCACCAAACTTGCAGGCAGCTTCGGCTGCGAAGTCTGGATGAGCAAGGGCGAGCGCCGCGTCAATGCCAAAAGCATCATGGGCGTCATGATGCTGGCCGCCGGCCTGGGCAGCACCGTGGAAGTCGAGACCAACGGCAACGACGAGCAGGCGGCGATGGAGGCGATTCTTGCTTTGATCGCCGACAAGTTCGGCGAAGGAGAGTGAATGATGCCCCACGGTCGTTCGCTTCGCTTCGCGGTTTGATTTGAAGGACGCACTTTGACTTTTTCTGTCCACGGTCTTGCGGTTTCGCGCGGTATCGCGATAGGCCGCGCCGTGCTGGTGGCTTCCAGCCGCGCCGATGTGGCGCACTACTTCATCGATGACGCCAAGACGGCGGACGAGATCACGCGGGTGCGCATTTCGCGCAACGCGGTGATGGAGGAGATCACGCGCCTGCAGCAGGACCTGCCCAAGGACGCGCCGCATGAACTCGCCGCGCTGTTGGATGTGCACCTGATGCTGCTGCAGGACGAGCAGCTGATCAGCGGCGTGAAGCATTGGATCACCGACCGCCACTACAACGCCGAATGGGCGCTGACCACGCAGTACGAAATTATCGCGCGCCAGTTCGACGAGATGGAGGACGAGTACCTGCGCGAGCGCAAGGCCGACCTTGAGCAGGTGGTCGAGCGCATCCTGCGCCACATGAAGGGCGTTGCCTCGCCGGTGCAGCCGGCCGCCCAGGCGGGCGCGGGACGCAAGCTGTCGCAGCAGGATTTGTTGCTGGACGACACCACCGACGTGCCGCTGGTGCTGGTGGCTCACGACCTTTCGCCGGCCGATATGCTGCAGTTCAAGCAAAGCCTGTTCGCGGGTTTTGCCACCGACGTGGGCGGCAAGACCTCGCACACCGCCATCGTGGCGCGCAGCATGGACATCCCGGCCGTGGTGGGCGCGCGCAGCGCCAGCCAGCTGATCAAGCAGGACGACTGGGTCATCATTGACGGCGATGCCGGTGTGCTGATCGTCGATCCTTCACCCATCATCCTGGCCGAATACGGCTTCAAGCAACGCCAGGGCGAACTTGAGCGCCAACGCCTGAACCGGCTGAAGAACACGCCCTCGCTGACGATTGACGGGCAGCGCATCGAGCTGCTGGCGAACATTGAAATGCCCGAGGACACCCGGGGCGCGGTGACGGCAGGCGCCGTGGGCGTGGGGTTGTTCCGCAGCGAGTTCCTTTTCATGGGGCGCAGCGGCAAGCTGCCCGACGAAGAAGAGCAGTACCAGGCCTACCGCAAGGCGATCGAGGGCATGCACGGACTGCCGGTCACCATACGCACGGTGGATATCGGCTCGGACAAACCGCTGGACCGGTTGGCCAAGGCGCAGGACACTCACCTGAACCCGGCGCTGGGCCTGCGCGCCATACGCTGGAGCCTGGCGGATCCGCCGATGTTCCTCACGCAGTTGCGCGCCATTTTGCGTGCGGCGGCGCACGGCCAGGTCAACCTGCTGGTGCCCATGCTGGCGCACGCCAGCGAGATCCGCCAGACCATGTCGCTGATCGACCACGCGCGCGCGATGCTGGACAACAGCGGAACGCCCTACGGCCCGGTGCGTCTGGGCGCGATGATCGAGATTCCGGCGGCGGCGCTGACGCTCAAGCTGTTCCTCAAGTACTTCGATTTTTTGTCGATAGGCACCAACGACCTGATCCAGTACACGCTGGCGATAGACCGCGCCGACGAAGCGGTGTCGCACCTGTATGACCCTTGCCACCCTGCGGTGCTGCGGCTGATCGCGGACACCATTGCCGAATGCGACGCGCAGGGCAAGGGCGTGAGCGTCTGCGGTGAAATGGCGGGCGACGTGACCATGACCCGCCTGCTGCTGGGGCTGGGATTACGGAGCTTCTCAATGCACCCTTCGCAGATTCTTTCCGTCAAGCAGCAGATCCTGCGCGCCGATGCGTCCAAGTTGCAGCCCTGGGCTCAGCAGGTGCTGGCCAGCGAAGACCCGGCGGCGTTGCTGTAGAGCTGAGCCTGTCTACTGCTTGCCCTGAGCCTCATCCCGTTCGCCCTGAGCTTGTCGAAGGGCTTCGACAGACTCAGCCCGAACGGTAGTGCGGCCCAACCCGAACGGCAGGCTTGCCCTGGCGCCGGGCCGGGGCCGAAACAAAGCGAAACATGCCGCAACCGGCCCGAAAACACCGCCGCATCCGCCGCGGGCACCATGAAGACCTTCCAACCTCTCGCAAGGCTCTTCATGAAACACCGCGTTAAAAAACTCCTGCTCGGCCTGTTTGGCGGGGCGCTCATTGTCGGCAGCCTGGGCGCCTGCTCGCACGGCGGCCATGGCTGGCATGGCGACCCGGGCTCTCCCGAAGCGCGCGCCCGCATGGTCGAAAAAATCGGTTCGCGCCTGGATCTTGATACCGCGCAAAAACAAAAGCTCGCCGTGCTGGCCGACAAGCTGCAGGCCCAGCGCACCGCCCTGCGCGGCGCCACCGAACCGCGCGAGGCGTTTCGCGGCCTCTTCGCCGGCAACAAGCTGGACCAAGCCGGCGCCAAAAAGCTGATCGATGAAAAAACCGCGACCTTGCAGTCCGGCAGCCCCGAGGTGATCACGGCGGCGGCGGACTTCTTTGACAACCTGCGCCCCGAGCAGCAGCAAAAAGTGCGCGATTTCATGGAGCGCGGCCGCCGCTGGGGTTACCGTGGCTGAGGCGCTGGTCTTTCTGCCCGGCCGCCTGATGCAGGCCGCGCGCCGCGAGACGGCTGCGCCAGGCAGCGCCAACGGCGGCGTTCGCCTGCTGCTGCGCGCGGAAGGGCTCATGGTGCTGGCTGCCTCGGTGGCGGCCTATGCCCAGTTCGGCGTAGGCTGGGGCTGGTTCGCGGCGCTCTTCCTGCTGCCCGACCTGTCTTTCCTGGCCTACCTCGCCGGGCCGCGATGGGGCGCACTGGCCTACAACGCGGCGCATTCCTACCTGGGCGCTGTGGGCCTGCTGGCTGCGGGCGTGCTGGGTGCCTCGCCCATGCTGCTGGCGGCGGCGCTGGTCTGGTGCGCGCACATCGGCTTTGACCGTTCGCTGGGCTACGGGCTCAAGTACGCGGCGGGTTTTGGCCAGACGCACCTCGGGCGCATCGGACGGCCCGATCCGTGGTAAATAGCGCCTTTCTCCGCTTCAAAGGAGTCCGATGTTGAAATCGCTAACTTGCAGCATGTTTGTAGCTTTGGCGTTGATCGCCGGCGCGGTGGGCGCCACTGAACCTTCCGGCGGAGCCGGCTTTCGTCTGATTCGGCTTCCCATCCTGTCACGCAGCAACCGATGCAGGCGGCGGTGTTCTATCCGGCAGCGCCCACGTCTGAAACAACGACGATGGGATCTGTCGTTGTGTCTGCCGTGAAGGATGCGGCGCCGATGGGTGTGCGCCATCCTCTGGTGCTGCTCTCGCATGGCAATGGTGCCAGCCGGTTCAGTCACCACGATACCGCGACATTCCTCGCGCGTCATGGCTACGTGGTGGCCGCAATCGAGCATCCGGGCGACAATTTTCGCGATAGCAGCGGGGTCGGCACAGATCGGGTACTGATTGGGAGAGCGCTGCAACTTTCCGCACTGCTGGATTTCCTGTTGCAGGCTCCAGCCTCTGCGGGCCTGATCGATTCCCGGCGGGTGGGCGTCGCGGGTTTTTCGGCAGGCGGCTATTCCGCCCTCTTGCTGATGGGCGCTAAACCGAAATTCGAGCTGCTGAGTGCTTATTGCAAAGCCTTGCCGACAAGTGTTCTATGTGCCGGTGGCGAAAAGGTTTCCCTGTCGTCTCCCCCGCTGATCGCGAAGACCGACGACCGCATCCGCGCCGCATTTGTCATGAGCCCGCCGGGAGCCTTCTTTGACCGCGAAAGCCTCTCGCAGGTTTCGAGGCCGGTGAATCTATACGCGGCCGGCGCTGATACTGTGCTTCCGGCCAAGGAGAATGCGATCAAAGTGAAGGAACTGCTCCCGTCATTGGTCCGATATACCGAGGTTTCCGCGGCCGACCACTTCGTGTTTCTCGCGCCGTGCACGTCAGAGATGCGCGGCGTCGCGCCCGCTCTGTGTACGGATCCAGAAGGCGTCAATCGAGCTGCTGTGCATGACAATGTGAACCGCGATGCATTGATGTTTTTTCAGGAGCAACTCCAGGTCGATGCGAGTTTTCCGAAGCGAATGTAGCCAATCCTATGCCCCGCATCCTCCTGATTGACGACGACGAACACCTGGCCGCGCCATTGGCCGCGTACTTCGCCCGTTTTGACTTTGTGCTCGACAGCGCCCTTCGCCCCGGTGAAGGCCTGGCCAAACTGCGCGTCGGCGCTTACGACGCGGCCATCCTGGATGTGATGCTGCCCGAGATGGACGGCTTTGCGCTGTGCCGCGAGATTCGCAAGGAAAGCGACCTCCCGGTGATCATGCTGACCGCGCGCGGTGACGTGATGGACCGTGTGGTGGGCCTGGAGCTGGGCGCCGATGACTACCTGCCCAAGCCCTTTGAGCCGCGCGAACTGGTGGCGCGCCTGCAGACCATTCTGCGGCGCCAGCGCGCCGTGCCGACGGCCGGCGCGCGCCGCGTGTTTGACGGCCTGGCGATCAACCTCGAAACGCGCGAAGTGCTGCGCCTGGGTGAGAAGGTCGAATTGACCGGCACCGAGTTCGAGCTGCTGGCGCTGCTGGCGGCCGACCCCGGCAAGGTCTTCAACCGCGACGACATCCTGAACCGCCTGCGCGGCCACGAGGCCGAGCTTTACACGCGCGCCGTCGACATCGTCGTGAGCCGGCTGCGCAAAAAACTTGAACCGCTGGACTGCATCAAAACGTTGCGCAACGCCGGCTACACGCTGGCGGTGGGCAAGGCGGGCGCGCCATGAGGCGCAATCGCTGCCGCCCTTCGCGGCCCGAGCGCTGGCGCCGCCGCTGGGGGCATTCGCTGCGGCTGCGCCTGATCACGGTTTTCCTGCTGCTGGCGCTGGCCATGGGCGCGGTGTTCATGAGCGGCATGCAGCGCGCGTTTTCCAGCGGCTGGCGCGATGCGGCCAGGCCGCTGGTCAGCGACTACATGGACAGGCTGGTGGCCGACCTCGGCTCGCCCCCCGACCTGGGCCGCGCGCAGGCGCTGGCGGCGCGCTTGCCGATTTCGATACGCATTGAAGGGCCGCAGGTGAACTGGCAGTCGCATCCCGGCCGCGAGCTTTTCGGCGGCCGCGCCGGCGACTGGCTCAGTCGCACCACGGCCGACGGCCACAAGGTGACCTTCGGCCCCGGCACCATTCCTTCGCACGGCATGTTCGGCTGGATTACGCTGTGCCTGCTGCTGTGCCTGCTGGTGGGCGCCTACGCTTATGTGCGGCGCCTGCTGCGCCCGCTGGACGACATACGCGCCGGCGCCGAGCGCTTCGGCCGCGGCCTGTTCGATACACCCATCCCACTGCGCCGGCGCGACGAGCTTGGTGACCTGGCTGCGCGCGTCAACACCATGGCCCACGACATCAAGGCCATGCTGGACGCCAAGCGCGGCCTGCTGCTGGCGCTCAGCCACGAGCTGCGTTCGCCGCTGACACGCGCGCGCCTCAATGCTGAACTGCTGCCGGTGGCGGGCGAGGGCAGCGCCCCGCGCGAACGCGAGGCGCTGCTGCGCGACCTCGGCGAGATGCGCGACCTGATCAGCGACCTGCTGGAAAGCGAACGTTTGGCCAGCCCGCATGCCGCACTGCAGCGCGAGACCGTGGACCTGGCCGCGCTGGCGCGCGAGGTGGCTGCCGACATGCCCCAGGCAGCGGCCGTGGAGCTGGACCTGCAGCAAGACCTGCCGGCGTTGCAGCTGGACCGCATGCGTGTTCGCCTGCTGCTGCGCAACCTGCTCGACAACGCGCTGCGCTACAGCGCCGATGCGCCGCAGCCCCCGCGTGTGTCACTGCAGGCGGGGGAGGGCGGCGGCGTGATGCTGGAGGTGCGCGACTTCGGCCCCGGCGTGGACCCTGAGCAGCTGGCGCATTTGACCGAGCCTTTTTTCCGCACCGACGGCGCGCGCCAACGCGCCACCGGCGGCGTGGGCCTGGGCATGTATCTATGCCGGCTGGTGGCGCAAGCGCACGGCGCGCAGCTCGAGGTGCGCAATGCGGCGCCGGGGCTGGCTGTGCAGGTGTTGTGGCGCTCGCCTGGCTAGCCGCAGGTTAACCGGCCGCTGGCCTGTTCTTGCTGTACATCACGTCGGTGCGCAGGACGTACTTCGTGCCGCTGGCAACCGGTGCGCCCTGATGCCTCATGGCGTGAGGAAAAACCAGCGCCATTCCCGCGGACGGCTTGACGATTTCCCACTGGAATTCGGTGTTTCCGCCTTCATAGCCTTCGTTGAGGTAGATGATGAAAGTCAGCAGGCTGACTTCGTCGTCGCTCTTGAAATAAAACCCGTCCTTGTGCCATTTGAAGTACTGGCCGGGGACGTAGCGGTAAAACCGGAAGCGTTCGTTGAAGCCTGACAGCGTCCACTGGTCGAGCTCGTTCGGCAGGTAGGGCCGGGCGCGTTCGAACAATTTTTCCGCGAGCGCGGGATCGTCAAAAACAATCCTGTCGTTGTTTCTGATTTCCCTGGCGATTTCAGATCCGCTTGCGGTCTGTATGGCGGCCTCTTCATAGCCGGTTTCCTCGCTGCCGCCGATGTAGACGGCGCATTCCTGCGGGGTCAGGAACTCCTTGAGCGTGAACAGGCCTGCGCCGTGGCTGATTTTTTCCATGGGAGCCCCATTGTTTTTTTGAAGGGCCTGATCATAGGGCCGGTTCACCGGTAGCGGTTTGCGCTGCGCAAACCTCGCGCACGCAGCCGCGCAGCCAGCGGTGCGCCGGGTCGGCGTCCAGCCGCGGGTGCCACAGCAATGACACGGTGAACGCCGGCGTCGGCACAGGGAGGGCAAAGCTCCGCATGCCGGCGCGCAGCTTGCCGGTGTGGCGTTCGGGCACGCTGGCGACCAGGTCGGACGCGTCGGCCAAAGCCAGCGCGGCCGAGAAGCTGCCGACGATGGCCTTGACCTCTCTATGCAAACCCAGCGCCGCCAGGGCTTCATCCACGGGCTCTGCGCCCAGGCCGCGCCGTGAGACGGCGATGTGCTTTACGGCCGCATAGCGGTCGGGTGTGATCTCGCCCTGGGTCAGCGGGTGGTCCTTGCGCACAGCGCCTATGAAACGATCGCGGAAAAGGGCTTGCACGCGCAGCTCAGGCGCCGTGGCCTTGCCGATCACGCCGGTTTCCAGGTCGACATCGCCGTCGCGCAGCGGCGTGCTGTCCTTGTCGAGTTTTTGCACAAAGCTGAGACGCACACCGGGCGCCTCCTGTGCCGCGCGCGCAACCAGCGCCGGCCCGAAGTTTTCGACAAAGCCTTCGCGGGTGCGCAGCGTGAAGGTGCGCACCAGTTGAGTGAGGTTCAGCTTTTCAGCGGGGCGCAGTACGGCCTCGGCGTCCTGCACCAGCCGGCCGACCTGCTCGCGCAGGGCCACGGCGCGCGGCGTAGGCACCAGGCCGCGCCCGGCCCTGACCAGCAGCGGGTCGCCGGTGGTCTCGCGCAGGCGGGCCAACGCGCGGCTCATGGCCGAGGGGCTGAGCCGCAAGCGTCTGGCCGCGCCAGCCACGCTGCCTTCGGCGAGCAGCACGTCAAGGACGATCAGAAGGTTGAAATCGGGGGTGGACATGCCCGCACCTTAGCGCATTTGCACATGACATGGCGTCAAGCGCACGAATAAAGTGCAAGTGCTGCGTCTTCCGCTATGTCACGCAAAAACCTACGCTTCAGACATGCAGGCAGCCCCATTTCGGGCGCTGTCAACAAAGAAAGCGGAAGTCCATGTCACAGCCAATCCACGCCCAACCAGAAGGGGTCGCCAGCAATGACGCGGCCGCACTCTCCATGCCGCCCGCAGTCCGCTGGGCGCTCGCCAGCCTTTCGCTGTCCATGCTGCTGTCCTCGCTGGGCACCAGCATCGCCAATGTGGGCCTGCCCACCTTGGCGCAGGCCTTTGGCGCCTCCTTTCAAGCGGTGCAGTGGATAGTGCTGGCCTACCTGCTGGCCATCACCACGCTGATCGTGGGCGCCGGCCGGCTGGGCGACATCGTTGGGCGGCGGCGTCTGCTGCTGGCCGGTATTGGCCTCTTTACTGCGGCGTCGGTGCTGTGCGCCGCCGCGCCCACGCTCTGGCTGCTGGTCGCGGCCCGTGCGGCGCAGGGCCTGGGCGCTGCCGTGATGATGGCGCTGACAATGGCTTTTGTTGGTGAGACGGTGCCCAAAGCCAGGACCGGCAGCGCCATGGGTTTGCTGGGCACCATGTCGGCCGTGGGCACAGCGCTTGGCCCCTCGCTGGGTGGTGTGCTGATCGCCGGCTTTGGCTGGCGGGCGCTCTTTTTCGTCAATGTGCCGCTGGGCCTGCTCGCGCTGCTGCTGGCCTGGCGCCACCTGCCGTCTGATCGGCAAGCTGCTGCGGGCAAGGCGGGTTTCGATATTGTGGGCACGCTGCTGCTGGCCCTCGCGCTTGCGGCTTATGCGCTGGCTGTCACCCTGGGGCGCGGCAGTTTTGGCGGGCTCAATATCGCGCTGCTGTTGGCAGCGGCCCTGGGTGTGGGGCTTTTTGTGCTGGCTCAGTCGCGGGTCGCGTCGCCCCTGGTTCGCCTCGCGATGTTCCGCGAGCCCGTGCTGGCCGCCAGCCTTGTGATGAATGTGCTGGTCGCCACGGTAATGATGGCAACGCTGGTGGTGGGGCCGTTTTACCTGGCGCGCGCGCTCGGGTTGGGCACGGCGCTGGCGGGGCTGGTGCTGTCGGTCGGGCCGGTGATCTCCGCGCTGAGCGGGGTGCTGGCCGGCCGGCTGGTGGACCGCATGGGCGCGCCTGCCATGGTCGTTGCAGGGCTGGCCGCCATGGTGACGGGCTCGGTGGCCTTGTCCGTGTTGCCGGGGTTGTTCGGTCTCGCGGGCTATATCGCCGCCATTGCCGTGCTGACGCCCGGCTACCAGCTGTTCCAGGCGGCCAACAACACGGCCGTCATGGCGGATGTGCAGGCAGACCGGCGCGGGCTGGTTTCCGGTCTGCTCAATTTGTCGCGCAACCTGGGGCTGATCACCGGCGCTTCGGTCATGGGCGCGGTGTTCGCGTTTGCCTCGTCGGCTAGCGACATCACGGCGGCCGGTGCGGGGGCGGTGGCCACAGGTATGCGCGTCACCTTCGCGGTGGCGGCAGTGCTGGCCGCAGCCGCGCTGGTCATGGCGCTGGCTAGCCGCGCATTCGCGGCACGGCCTAACGCGCCCGCGTGCCCAGCACCGCCGCGCCTATGATCATCGCCGCCGCCAGGCCTATGCTCCAGCTCAGCGCGCGGCCGCTCACCACCATGAGCAGCGCGGTGGAGCCCAGCGGCGTGAGGTAGCTCAGGATGCCGATCTGCCGCGCGTCGCCAAGCTTGAGGGCCTTGTCCCAGAGGAAAAACGCCGCGCCCAGCGGGCCCATGCCCATCACGGCCAGCAGCAGCCAGTCTTGCGCGGACAGCTCCGCCGCCGGCTCCAGCGCCCAATGGCACAACAACGAAAGAAGGCCGGAGACCAGGCCGAACAGGCCTATGGCCGCCGTCGGAAAAGCCGGCACGCGCTGGGTCAGCAAGGAATAACTGGCCCAGATAAAAGCCGAGGCCAGCGCAGGCACATAGCCCCAGGACCAGCCGCCTGTGGAAGACCCGCCGGCCGCGCCCAGGATGGCAATGGCCGCGCCGCCAAAACCCAGCAGGGCCGCAGCCACATGCACGGTGCGCAGTTGCACGCCGCGCAGGAACAGCGGCGCCAGCACCACCATGAACAGCGGCCACAGGTAGTTGACCAGATTGGCCTCGACGGCGGGCGCGTGGCGCAGCGCGATAAAGAGCAGGAAGTGAAAACCGAACAGGCCGTAAACGCCCAAGGCTAGCGTGACGGCGGGAATCTTCCATTGCGCGCGGTCACGCAGCACAAAAGGCAGGGCCAGCACGCTGCCAATCAGCAACGAGATGCCGGTCAGCAAAAAAGGCGGCACGTGTTTGAGCGACACGCCGAGCGAGGCAAGCAGGGCCCAGAGGGCGATGGCGCCCAGTGCATAAAGATTGGCAGGCATGCGGCGAGCATAAAAGCCGTCGGGGCGTTCCGTCGTCGCGCAAGCACGCTTTGCTGTCGTGCAACGATGGCCGCAGTGACCCTGCGGTACGCCTGCTGTCCTACAGGAACGCCTACATCCGGTAACCAGTTTCACCTGAAAGGCGCATGCCGGACACCTCGCAGGCACGGCTGGCGCGTTGAATAAGGGTGCAGATGTTTTGACGATTGTTCAGACCACAACTCGAGTCCTGCACCTCAAGGAGACCCTCATGAAAAAGCTTTCCATCCTCTTGCTCTCTCTGGTGGGCTTTATGGCCTTGTCGGGCTGCGTGGCTTATCCCGTGCCTTACGACAACGGGCCGCATTACCGCGGCGGCCCCGGCTACGGCCCGCGCCATGACCGTGACGGCGATGGCGTCAGCGACCGCTACGACCGCCGGCCCAACAATCCCTATCGCTATTGACCTTGAAGCTGTGATCGCCGCCTGAGCGCGGCGGTCAGCGCTGAGGGAGAGTTGTAGCCGCAATGCAGCGCGGTGTCGGCCACGCTCATGCCGCGCTCGCGCAGTTGCAGGGCCAGGTCCAGGCGTTGCCGGCGCAGCCAGTGCATCACGCTGAAGCCGGTCTCGCGCCGGCAGCGTTCGGCGAATTGCGTGGGGCTTAAAAACACCTGCGCGGCCATTTGCGCCACGCTGAGTGGTTCGTGCAGGCGCTGTTGTGTCCAGGTGGCCAGCTGTTCCCAATCGATGGGCCGGCGGTAGCGCTGGTTTGTGGTGATCTGTGCCAGCGGCTGCCAGGATTCGAGCAGCAAGGCCGGGCCGTAGTGCTGCGCGAGGCTGCCGCGTTGCTGCAATGCCTGGGCCAGGTAGTGGCCGAGCGCCAGAGCTTGCCCGCTGTGGGCCGGGTCGGCCGCGCAGCGCGCCCAGCCGGTGTGCGTGGTGTCCAGCACGATGCAGCGGCTGCCGTCGCGCGATTCAAAATCGTGGTGATCACCGGGCGCGATCACGCAGCCCTGGCCGGCCGCGACGCGACGCCCGCGTCCCTGTACTTCCAGTTCGAGCACGCCTTCCAGGCCCAGCAAGACCTGAAAATGTCCGTGCGCATGTCTGCCGTGCGAAGCGCCGTAGTGGCGCAGCGACAGGGAGCCTTGCGGCGCGTTCATGGCCCGTGGGTCAGAGAGCGGCGATGGCCGCGTCGGCCTTGTCGGCAACGCCTGCCGCGTGGGCCTGCTGGTCGGCGTGGTAGCTGCTGCGCACCATGGCACCCACGGCGGCGTGCGTGAAGCCCATCTTGTAGGCCTCTTCCTCGAACATCTTGAAGGTGTCGGGGTGCACATAGCGGCGCACCGGCAGGTGGCTGGTCGAAGGCGCGAGGTACTGGCCTATGGTCAGCATGTCGATGTTGTGGGCACGCATGTCGTGCATCACCTGCAAAATTTCTTCATCGGTCTCGCCCAGGCCCACCATGATGCCGCTCTTGGTCGGCACATCGGGGTGCAGGGCCTTGAACTTCTTGAGCAGGTTCAGGCTGAAGGCGTAGTTGCTGCCGGGTCGCGCTTCTTTGTAGAGGCGCGGCGCGGTTTCGAGGTTGTGGTTCATCACGTCGGGCGGCGCGGCCTTGAGGATTTCAAGCGCGCGGTCGTCGCGGCCGCGGAAGTCGGGCACCAGGATTTCAATCGTGGTGACGGGCGAGAGTTCGCGAATTTTCTGGATGCATTCGACAAAATGGCCGCTGCCGCCGTCGCGCAGGTCGTCGCGGTCCACGCTGGTGATCACGACGTATTTGAGCTTCAGCGCCGCGATGGTTTTCGCCAGGTTCAGCGGCTCGTTCACGTCGAGTGGGTCCGGGCGGCCGTGGCCCACGTCGCAGAAAGGGCATCGGCGCGTGCACTTGTCGCCCATGATCATGAAGGTGGCCGTGCCCTTGCCGAAGCATTCACCGATGTTGGGGCAGCTGGCTTCTTCGCACACCGTGTTGAGCTTGTTCTCGCGCAGGATCTGCTTGATCTCGTAAAAGCGCGTGGTCGGGCTGCCGGCTTTCACGCGAATCCAGTCGGGCTTCTTGAGCATTTCGCCCTGCACCACCTTGACGGGGATGCGCGAGAGCTTGGCCGCGGCCTTTTGCTTGGCCAGCGGGTTGTAGCCTTCCAGGTCCTGCACGTCGCGGACCACGGGGTTGGAGGAGGGCGTTGTAGCCGCGTTGACGATCTCAGGTGTGCTCATGGGTCAATGCCGTTCGCCCCGAGCCTGTCGAAGGGCTGGAAATCCGCTCATTGCCGGCCAGATGCACAGTGCAATTGCCGGGGGCTTGGACAGGCTCAGCCCGAACGGAAAAAAAGATCAGGGTGCCAGATACGTCGCGAGTTTCTGCCCCAGCACGTCCGCAGCCTCCTGCCACGTGACGGATACGCCAATTGTACGGAGGTCTGTGGTTTGCAGTCCCACATAGCCGCAAGGGTTGATGCGCGAGAAGGGTTCCAGGTCCATGGCCACATTGAGCGCCACGCCGTGGTAGGTGCAATGCCGGCTGACCTTAATGCCCAGCGCGGCGATCTTGCCGAGGCCGCGGAAAGGGTCGGCCGGGTTCGCCGGGCCGGTCAGCGCGGCATGCGAGCCGGGGTTGTCCAAGCGCACATAAATTCCCGGCGATCCGCTTACACGGTGGCCGGTGACGCCAAAGTGCGCCAGCGTCTTGATCACCGATTCCTCGATGCGGTAGACGTATTCCTTGACGTAGTAGCCGGCGCGCTTGAGGTCTACCAGCGGATAGGCCACGACCTGGCCGGGGCCGTGGTAAGTCACCTGGCCGCCGCGGTTGGTCTGCACCACTGGGATGGCGCCGGGATTGAGCACGTGGTCAGGCTTGCCCGCCAGGCCCTGGGTGTAGACCGGCGGGTGCTCGCAGATCCAGAGCTGGTCGGGCTCGCCTTTCCCCTCGCCTTCACTTTCGCCCGCATAGCGGCCGGCCGTGAAGGCCTGCATGGCCTCATAAGTGGGCAGGTAGTCGACCCTGCCCAAGGAGTGAATCACCATGGGAGCGCAGCGGCGGAGCGAGGGGGCTCCACGCTTAAAGGACTACTTTGACCATGGGATGCGTCGACAGCGTGCGGTAAAGCTCGTCGAGTTGCTCGCGGCTGGTAGCGGTGACGGTGACGGTCACGCCCAGGTACTTGCCGCCCTTGCTTTCGCGCAGCTCGATGGTGGAAGCGTCAAAAGCTGGGTCGAACTGGTGCGCCACCGAGGTGATGGCGGCGACCAGCCCGTCGACCTTGTGGCCCATGACCTTGATCGGGAACTGCGACGGGTATTCGATCAGCGATTCCTGGCGCGCTGGCTCGGAGCCGGGGACGCCGATGACTTTCGGGGTCTGGGGCGCTTTCGGGGTGTCGGGAGGTGTCGTCATGGCGGGCGTCCTTTCAGGCCTGTTTGGCACGCTGGTATTGGGCGTACAGCTTGGCATAGATGGGGCCGGGCTTGCCCTTTTCCACCCCGTGGCCCACGGGCTGCCCGTCGAGCAAAGTGACCGGCAGCACTTCCTTGGTGGCCGAGGACAGCAGGACTTCATCGGCCGCCAATACTTCGGCGCGCGTGATGCGGCGCAGCTCAAAGGCTATGCCGGCGGCGCGGCAGATTTCCTCGATCAGGCCGAAGCGTATGCCTTCGAGCACCAGGTTGTCCTTGGGCGGGCCCATGACTTTGCCGTCCTTGACGATCCAGACATTGCTCGATGCGGCTTCGCTAAGGTGCTCGCCGCGGAACATCACGGTTTCCACCGCGCCGGCATCGACACTGATCTGCCGCGCGAAGACCGCGCCCAGCAGGCTGGTGCTTTTGATGTGGGCCTTTTCCCAGCGGAAATCGTCGGCCGTCACGCAGGCCACGCCGGCTTCGCGCTGCTGCGCACTCGGCAGTTTCATGGCGTTGGCCACCATGAACACGGTGGGCGTGAGGCCGGGCAGCATGGGGTGGTCGCGCATGGCGACGCCGCGGCTGATCTGGATGTAGACCAGCTGGCTGCCGCTTTCGGCCGGTGCGCCGGTGGAATGGGCATGGGCCGCGATCAGCTTCAGGGCCACGGCCCGCCATTCGTCGCGCGTCATCGGGTTGGGGATGCGCAGTTCGGCCAGGCTGCGTTCCAGGCGCGCCATGTGCTGCTCAAAGCGGAACAGGCGGCCACCGTAGGCCGGCACCACTTCGTACACGCCGTCGCCAAAGATAAAGCCCCGGTCCATCACGCTGATCTTCGCGTCCTTGAGCGGGGTGTATTCACCGTTGAGGTAGCAGGGCGTGTCGGGAAGGGTGCTGGGGGAAGGCGTTGTCATGGTGAGCTGGAGGCGAAGAAAGGAAAAGGAAAAGGAGCAAGAAGGAGAAGAAAGAAAAAATTAGATGCCGATTGTCCCGCGTCGGGCCGCTTTGCGGCGACGGCGCTTGAACCAGATGCGCAGGCGCCAGGCCAGCTTGACCAGCAGGTAGCCGGTGCTGGAGCCGAGCACCGCAAAAAGGGCCATGCCCAGTATGGCAGGCCCGCCAAACGAGGCCAGCCAGCTGACGACGCCCGCGCTGTCGGCCATGCGCACCGGCGGTGGCGCATCCAGCAGCAGGCTGCCGACCTGGTAGGCCAGCCAGAGCCAGAAACCGACGGTGAAGGGGTTGGTGATGAAGGTGATGCCGGCGGCGACGGGAATATTGGCGCGCCACCAGACGCTGTGGGCGGCCGCCGCGACGATCTGCGCGAACGGAAGCGCAAAGGCCCAGAAGATGCCTATGGCCACGCCGCGCGCCACGGCTTCATGCTGCAGCCGCCACAGCTGCGGGTCCAGCACGCGGTGCGCCACGGGCCTGAGCCAGGGGTGGGCGGCCAGCGATTCGCGAGTCGGCAGCGAGGCCTTCAGGCGCTCGAGCCAGCCGGCTTTGCTCTTGGGTTTGCGCCGCGCCTTTTTCACGCGAGAAAAATGACGGCGGCGATCGCCAGCGCACCCAGTGCGAGGTTGGCCATGGCCAGGGTGGCGATCTGCCCGGTGCGGCGCCCGCCTTCGGGCCAGTCAGAGGCGGCCACGGCCTGCTTGAGGCGGCGGAACGGTCCGAAATACAGGTGGCCGAAGAGCGCGAACATTAAAAGGCCGAGGCCGAACATCAGATGCCAGCCGGTGGGAGCGCTTTTCATGCCGACAGCCAGCAGCATGGTCAAGCCCGTCAGCAGCAGGACCGCGATGCTGAGCCACACGGCGACGAAGAAACGCCGCAGGACCTGCAGGATCAGGGGCAGGCGCTGCGGCGGCGGGAGTTGTTCGGCGAGGGCGGGGCGAAGCGCAAACAGCATGAAGGAAATTCCGCCCAACCAGGCGATGGCGGCGGCGAGGTGCAGGAATTTCATCAGGGCATGCATGGGGGATCTTTCAGTGCGCTGTCAGTGCAGAGGTGCGGGCAAGCCATTGTGAACCAGCCGACCAGCACCGACCTTGGCGCGCGCACGAGAGCCCCTAATTCAGCTGGGAACCGGGGTTTTTATGGGAGTCCGGGGGTTTCTACGTATAATCAAGGGCTTTGCTAATAGCGGCCCCTGTAACTTTCCCGTAATTTGTAGGTTTCAGAATGACAAATTCGGCGAATTCGGCGACGGACCCGGTCCCCCGGGCAGTTACATATGAGCTTGAGGCGGACGACGAGGGTTTCAAGCCCCTGACGCGTGAAGAAGCCCAAAAGCTTCGTGCAACGAGTCCGTCGATCTCCCCCTGGTCGGTATTGGCGGGGCAATTGGCGGTTGGCGTTCTGGTGGCATGTGCCGCCTGGGCATTGACCGGCCAGCGGTCCACCGGCTGGTCGGCGCTCTATGGGGCGCTGGCGGTGGTGATTCCGGCTGCGCTGTTTGCGCGCGGCCTGACCGGCAAAGTATGGTCGATGAACCCAGGCACCGCGGTGGCTGGGTTCTTTTTGTGGGAAATGGTCAAGATCGCCTTGACGGTGGCAATGTTGTTTGCCGCGCCAAGGCTGGTTTCGATGCTGAGTTGGCCGGCCATGCTGGTCGGCCTGGTGGTGACAATGAAAACGTCCTGGCTCGCGCTGTTGTTCGCGGTCAGGAAAAATAAACTTTGAGGCGAGCAATAAATGGCTGCTGAGAATGCTGCTGGACATGGCGGTCCAACCGCCGGTGAATATATCGTTCACCACCTGACGCACTGGCGCAACAAGGAACTTGTTGGTCCGTTCGATCTGAGCGTTATCAATATTGACTCCACCATCTTCACGATTTTGCTGGGTGTGATCGGCTGCTTCCTGCTCTGGAAAGCCGCCCGCAAGGCCACCTCCGGCGTTCCCGGTCGCTTCCAGGCCGCGGTTGAAATCCTCGTCGAAATGGTCGACGCGCAGGCCAAGGGCATCGTGCACAACGCACAGAGCCGCAAGCTGGTCGCGCCGCTGGCCCTCACTGTGTTTGTCTGGATTTTCCTGCTGAACGCCATGGACTTGCTGCCGGTCGACCTGCTGCCGGTGCTGTGGGCCTGGGTTTACGGCGCTGCCGGCCATGACGCGCATCACGCCTACATGCGCTCGGTGCCCACCGCCGACCTCTCCATTACCATGGGCCTGTCCATGGGCGTGCTGATCACCTGCCTGGTCTACAACGTCAAGATCAAGGGCCTGGGCGGCTGGATCCACGAGCTCTTCACCGCGCCTTTCGGCAACCACTGGGCGCTGTACCCCTTCAACTTCCTGATGCAGGTCATCGAGTTCGTCGCTAAGACGGTCTCGCACGGCATGCGACTGTTCGGCAACATGTATGCCGGTGAACTGATTTTCCTGCTGATCGCCTTGATGGGCGGCGCCTGGTCCTTGTCGGCCACCGGCATCGGCCTGGCCATCGGCCACATCATCGCGGGCTCGGCCTGGGCGATTTTCCACATCCTGATCATCACGCTGCAAGCCTTCGTGTTCATGATGCTGACGCTGGTGTACATCGGCCAGGCGCACGATCACCACTAAGCATCAGCAGTTCAGTTGTCCCTGTTTTCGTTTTCTTTTTTCTCTCGTAACCAAAGTCCTAAGGAGTCATCATGGAAGTTATTAGTTTTGTCGCTCTGGCCGCCGGCCTCATCATTGGCCTGGGCGCTGTCGGTGCTTGTATCGGCATCGGCATCATGGGCAGCAAATACCTCGAAGCAGCTGCACGCCAGCCTGAACTGATGGGCGAGCTGCAAACCAAGATGTTCCTGCTGGCTGGTCTGATCGACGCCGCTTTCATTATCGGCACGGGTATCGCGCTGTGGTTCGCCACCGCCAACCCCTTCCTGGCGCAAATCGCCAACCTGCCCAAGTAAGCATTGATCAAAGTCCCAAGAATGTCATTCCTTCGGGCCGGCCTCTGGTTGGGCCCCAAGGGAAAGGATGAGCAGTGAGCATTACCGGTACCCTTATTGTCCAGCTGATCGTGTTCCTGATTTTGGTCGGGTTCACGATGAAGTTTGTGTGGCCTCCCATCGCGGCGGCCCTGGACGCGCGCGCGCAAAAAATCGCTGACGGCCTTGCTGCTGCCGACAAAGCCAAATCCGAACTCTCCGTCGCCAACAAGCGCGTGGAAGAGGAATTGTCCAAGTCGCGCAATGAAGCGGCCGTGCGCCTGGCTGAAGCCGAGCGCCGTGGACAGGCCCTGATCGAAGAAGCCAAGGCCAAGGCCACCGAGGAGGGCAGCAAGATCATTGCCGCCGCCAAGGCCGAAGCCGAGCAGCAGTCCGTGAAGGCTCGCGAAGCCCTGCGTGAGCAGGTCGCCGCGCTGGCCGTCAAGGGCGCCGAGCAGATTCTGCGCAAGGAAGTCAATGCCAGTGTGCACGCTGACTTGCTGGGCCGCCTGAAGACCGAACTCTAAGAGCGAGCATCAACATGGCCGAACTAGCCACCATTGCCCGTCCCTACGCTGAAGCGCTGTTCAAGGCCTCCGGCTCCGACCTGGGCGGCACCGCCGTCTGGCTCGACGAGCTGGCCGCCATCGCTGCCAATGCGCAGCTGCAGCAGTACGCCGGCAACCCCGGCGTCACTTCGGCGCAGGCGTTTGACGTGATTTCGGGCGTTGCCAAGACCAAATTGCCGGACGCCGCGAAAAACTTCCTGCGCACGGTGATCGAGAACGGCCGCCTCGGCGCCCTGCCGGAAATCGCCGCGCAGTTCCGTGTTTTGAAAAACGCGCAGAGCGGTTCGTCCGATGCGACCGTCTACAGCGCTTTTGCGCTCGACGGCGCGGCGCTGGCCGGCCTGTCGGCAACGCTGGAAAAGCGCTTCGGCAAAAAGCTCAACCTCCAGGTTGAACTGGAGCCGGCCCTGATCGGGGGCGTGCGAGTCGTGGTGGGTGACGAGGTGCTGGATACCTCGGTCAAAGCCCGTTTAGAGCAAATGAAAATGGCGCTGGTCTCCTGAGCCGGTGCCCAGGCGCCATCCGCAGGTTTTTAGCCAACAACATACTGAAAGAAGGAAAGAGTCATGCAACTCAATCCCGCAGAAATTTCTGAACTGATCAAGAGCCGTATCGAAGGCCTGACCGGCAGCAGCGACATCCGCAACCAGGGCACCGTGGTGTCCGTCACCGACGGTATCGTCCGCATCCACGGCCTGTCCGACGTGATGCAGGGCGAAATGCTGGAATTCCCGGCCACCGCCGACGGCACGCCCACCTACGGCCTGGCACTGAACCTCGAGCGCGACTCCGTCGGCTCCGTGATTCTGGGCGAATACGAACACATCGCCGAAGGCGATACCGTCAAGTGCACGGGCCGCATTCTGGAAGTGCCCGTCGGCCCCGAGCTGCTCGGCCGCGTGGTGAACGCCCTGGGCCAGCCTATCGACGGTAAGGGTCCTATCAATGCCAAGATGACCGACGTGATCGAAAAGGTCGCGCCCGGCGTGATCGCCCGTAAATCCGTCGACCAGCCCCTGCAGACCGGCCTGAAGTCCATCGACTCCATGGTTCCCGTCGGCCGCGGCCAGCGCGAACTTATCATCGGCGACCGCCAGACCGGCAAGACCGCCGTGGCCATCGACGCCATCATCAACCAGAAGGGCCAAGGCGTATCGTGCGTCTACGTGGCCATCGGCCAGAAGGCTTCTTCCATCAAAAACGTGGTGCGCTCGCTCGAGCAGGCCGGCGCGATGGAATACACCATCGTCGTGGCTGCTTCGGCTTCCGAGTCCGCCGCCATGCAATACGTGAGCGCCTACTCCGGTTGCACGATGGGTGAATACTTCCGCGACCGCGGCCAGGACGCCCTGATCGTTTATGACGACCTGTCCAAACAGGCCGTGGCTTACCGCCAAGTCTCGCTGCTGCTGCGCCGCCCACCAGGCCGCGAAGCCTATCCCGGCGACGTGTTCTATCTGCACAGCCGCCTGCTCGAGCGCGCAGCCCGCGTGAACGCCGACTACGTCGAAGCCTTCACCAAGGGTGAAGTCAAGGGCAAGACCGGTTCGCTGACGGCACTGCCGATCATCGAAACGCAGGCCGGTGACGTGTCCGCTTTCGTTCCGACCAACGTGATCTCGATCACCGACGGCCAGATCTTCCTGGAAACCAGCCTGTTCAACGCCGGTATCCGCCCCGCCATCAACGCCGGTATCTCGGTGTCGCGCGTGGGTTCGTCCGCACAGACGAAGATCATCAAGAACCTGTCCGGCGGTATCCGTACCGACTTGGCCCAGTACCGTGAACTGGCTGCGTTCGCTCAGTTCGCTTCCGACCTGGACGAAGCCACCCGCAAGCAGCTGGACCGCGGCGCCCGCGTGACCGAACTGCTCAAGCAGGCCCAGTACTCGCCACTGTCGATTTCCAACATGGCTGCCACGCTGTTCTCAGTGAACAAGGGTTTCATGGACGACATCGAAGTCAAGAAGGTCCTGGCTTTCGAGCACGGCCTGCATGCTTACCTCAAGGACAAGAACGCGGCCCTGATGGCCAAGCTCGAAGCCAACAAGGCCATGGACAAGGACGCTGAGGCTGAATTGAACGCGGCCGTGGCCGAGTTCAAGAAGTCGTTTGCCTGATCTCGCCCGACTTCATCGTCAAGGCAAGTAATTAAGCAACCCTCAGGAACCCCTTAGGAATCCATATGGCAGCAGGCAAGGAAATACGCGGCAAGATCAAATCGGTGGAAAACACCAAGAAGATCACCAAGGCCATGGAGATGGTGGCCGCCTCCAAGATGCGCAAGGCGCAGGAGCGGATGCGCGCTGCCCGTCCTTACAGCGACAAGATCCGCAACATCACGGCCAATCTGAGTCAGGCCAACCCCGAGTACACCCACGCGTTCATGGAGTCCAACGACGCCAAAGCCACCGGGTTCATCGTGGTGACGACTGACAAGGGCCTGTGCGGCGGCATGAACACCAACGTGTTGCGCGCCGTGACCTCCAAGCTCAAGGAAGTGCAGGCCGCCGGCCATGATGCCAAGGCGGTCGCCATCGGCAACAAGGGCCTCGGTTTTCTCAACCGCGTGGGCGCCAAGGTCGTGTCGCACGCGACCCAGCTCGGCGACAAGCCGCATCTGGAAAAGCTGATCGGCCCCGTCAAGGTGCTGCTGGACGCGTACGCTGAAGGCAAGATCAACACGGTGTACCTGGCGTACACCAAGTTCATCAACACCATGCGCCAGGAGCCTGTGGTCGAGCAGCTGCTGCCCTTGACGGCCGCCCACCTGCAGGCCGACAAGGACCAGCACGGCTGGGACTACATCTACGAGCCTGACGCGCAGACCGTGATTGACGACCTGCTGGTTCGCTACGTGGAAGCGCTGGTGTACCAGGCGGTTGCCGAAAACATGGCGTCCGAGCAGTCCGCCCGCATGGTGGCCATGAAGGCTGCCACCGACAACGCTGGCAGCGTGATCGGCGAACTCAAGCTGGTTTACAACAAGACGCGTCAAGCGGCGATCACGAAAGAACTTTCGGAAATCGTTGCCGGTGCTGCAGCGGTCTGACGGTGGTTCGACCGCCACACCCGATTTAAAGATTTAAAGAAACGAAAGAGGATTCAATCATGGCTCAAGCTCAAGGCAAGATTGTTCAGTGTATTGGTGCGGTGGTTGACGTGGAATTCGCGCGCGACCAGATGCCCAAGATTTACGACGCGCTCAAGATGGAAGGCTCCGCGCTGACGCTGGAAGTCCAGCAGCAGCTGGGTGACGGCATCGTGCGTACCATCGCGCTGGGTTCGTCCGACGGCCTGCGCCGCGGCAACGTGGTGTACAACACCAATGCCAACATCACCGTCCCCGTGGGCAAAGCCACGCTGGGCCGCATCATGGACGTGCTGGGTTCGCCCATCGACGAGCGCGGCCCGGTCGACCAGACCCTGACCGCCCCCATCCACCGCAAGGCGCCCGCGTACGACGAACTGTCGCCATCGCAGGAACTGCTGGAAACCGGCATCAAGGTGATCGACCTGGTCTGCCCTTTCGCCAAGGGCGGCAAGGTGGGTCTGTTCGGCGGCGCCGGCGTCGGCAAGACCGTGAACATGATGGAACTCATCAACAACATCGCCAAGGCGCACTCGGGCCTGTCCGTGTTCGCCGGTGTGGGTGAGCGTACCCGCGAAGGCAATGACTTCTACCACGAGATGGCCGACTCCGGCGTCGTGAACCTCGAGAACCTTGGCGAATCCAAAGTGGCCATGGTCTACGGCCAGATGAATGAGCCCCCAGGAAACCGTCTGCGCGTCGCGCTGACCGGCCTGACCATCGCTGAATCCTTCCGTGACGAAGGCCGCGACGTGCTGTTCTTCGTGGACAACATCTACCGCTACACGCTGGCCGGTACCGAAGTGTCCGCACTGCTGGGCCGTATGCCTTCCGCCGTGGGCTACCAGCCCACGCTGGCCGAAGAAATGGGCCGCCTGCAAGAGCGTATTACCTCCACCAAGGTTGGCTCCATCACTTCCATCCAGGCCGTTTACGTCCCTGCCGATGACTTGACCGACCCGTCGCCCGCCACCACCTTTGCCCACCTGGACTCCACCGTGGTGCTGAGCCGTGACATCGCTTCGCTGGGTATTTACCCCGCGGTCGACCCACTTGACTCCACCAGCCGGCAGCTGGACCCGAACGTCGTGGGCGAAGACCACTACACCACGGCCCGCGCCGTGCAGGGCACGCTGCAGCGCTACAAGGAACTGCGCGACATTATCGCGATTCTGGGCATGGACGAACTGGCCCCTGAAGACAAGCTGGCCGTGAGCCGCGCCCGCAAGATCCAGCGTTTCCTGTCGCAGCCTTTCCACGTTGCTGAAGTGTTTACCGGCTCCCCCGGCAAGTACGTCAGCCTGGCTGAAACGATTCGCGGCTTCAAGATGATCGTGTCCGGTGAGTGCGATCACCTGCCGGAACAGGCTTTCTACATGGTCGGTACCATCGACGAAGCCTTCGAAAAAGCCAAAAAGGTGGCGTAAAGCGGCCATTTGAGCGACCCGCGTCGTTGGCGTGCTCAATGTGCAAATGCACATTTCCGCGCGCCGCCTAGCGGCTCATCTCAACTGACCACTTTCCATCCCCCTTTTTAATTGGAGTACGTATGAGCACCATTCACGTCGACGTCGTATCCGCAGAAGAGTCCATCTTCTCGGGCGAAGCCAAGTTCGTGGCATTGCCCGGCGAGGCTGGCGAGCTGGGCATTTACCCGCGCCACACGCCGCTGATCACCCGCATCAAGCCGGGCGCCGTGCGCATTGAAAAAGCCGATGGCAGCGAAGAGTTCGTTTTCGTGGCCGGCGGCCTGCTCGAAGTGCAGCCCAACTGCGTGACGGTGTTGAGCGACACCGCCATTCGCGGCAAGGACCTGGACGAGACCAAGGCCAGCGAAGCCAAGGCGGCAGCCGAGGAAGCGCTGAAGAACGCCAAGAGCGACATTGACATCGCCATGGCCCAGTCTGAACTCGCCGTCATGGCCGCGCAAATCGCCGCCCTGCGCAAGTATCGCCAGAAGAAATAAAAAAGCTGCTCTCCGGGCCTACCGGATTGCACCAAGCCCCTGCCGAAAGCCAGGGGCTTTTTTTATGCCCCGGCCATCCGCAATGTAAGCCCTTGCTGACAGCACAAACACCCGGCGCCGCTCAGCATGCGTCAGCCGGCACGACTAGGATGGTTGCTTGACCGGCGCCGGTGTAGCGGCTCCGGCTTCCCCGGACTGCCCTGGAGCGACCGCAAGCATGGACCTGATCGTGGCAAGGCCTGAGGGCCTGTATTGCGCGGCGGGCGATTTTTACATCGACCCCTGGCGACCTGTCGGCCATGCGGTGATCACACATGCCCATTCGGACCACGCGCGCACCGGCCACGGCCACTACCTGGCGCACACTGACAGCGAAGGCACTTTGCGCACGCGTCTCGGCGAGATCACGCTGCAAACCTTGCCTTACGGCGAGACGCTGGAGCGCAACGGCGTAAAGATTTCCCTGCACCCCGCCGGCCACGTGCTCGGCTCCGCTCAGGTCAGGGTCGAACACCAGGGCGAAGTGTGGGTCGCCTCGGGCGACTACAAGACCGAGGCCGACGGCACCTGCACGCCGTTTGAGCCCGTGCCCTGCGACACCTTTATCACCGAGTCCACCTTCGGCCTGCCGATCTATCGCTGGCCCACGCAGCAGGCGCTGTTCACGGAGATCAATGTCTGGTGGCGGCGCAATGCGGATGAGGGCCGCGCGTCGGTGCTGTTTTGTTATGCCTTCGGCAAGGCACAGCGCATCTTGCACGGCGTTGATGCCAGCATAGGCCCGCTCATTGTGCATGGCGCCGTTGAGCCACTCAACGCGGTGTACCGCGCGGCCGGCGTCGCCTTGCCGCCCACGCTGCGCGTGACCGATCCTGGCGTCACGCCGGCCCTGCTCAAGCGTGCGCTGGTGTTGGCGCCGCCTTCGGCCCAGGGAACGCCATGGATGCGGCGCTTCGGCAACTATTCAGATGCGTTCGCGAGCGGCTGGATGCAATTGCGCGGCACGCGGCGCCGCCGCGGCGTGGACCGCGGCTTCGTCATGTCCGACCATGCCGACTGGCCCGGCCTGCAGAACGCCATTGCCGGCACCGGCGCCAGCCGCGTCATGGTCACCCACGGCAGTGTCGCGGTGCTGGTGCGCTGGCTTCGCGAGAGCGGCCTGCAGGCCGAAGGCTTCAAGACCGAGTACGGCGATGAGGACGTCGCTGACCAGGCGACCCCCGAGCCACCACCGGTGGCGGCCGGCGCAGACAGCGGGGCAGACACCGCATGAAAGCCTTCGCCGCGCTGTACCGCGAACTCGACGCCACCACCTCCAGCCTGGCCAAGCAGGCGGCGCTGCAGCGTTACCTGCAGGACGCAGCGCCGGCCGATGCCGCTTGGGCCGTCTACTTTCTTGCCGGTGGCAAGCCGCGCCAACTCGTGCCCACCAAGCTGCTGCGCCTGCTCGCGCAGGAAGCCGCCGGCCTGCCGGAGTGGCTGTTTGATGAAAGCTACGAAGCCGTGGGTGATCTCGCGGAGACGATTTCACTGCTGCTGCCGCCGCCCACCGAGCAGCATGAGCTGGGTCTGGCCGAATGGGTGGAGCAGCACCTGCTGCCGCTGCGCGCGTTGGGCAAGACGAATCTGGATGCGCTGCCCGACACGCTGCGCGCGCAATGGCGCCGCCTTGCGCCCGAGGAAAGGCTGGTCTACTTCAAGCTCATGACCGGCAGCTTTCGCGTCGGTGTCTCGCGCCTGCAGGTCACGCAGGCGCTCGCGGCCGTGGCCGGTGTCGACGCCAAACGCGTGGCGCAGCGCCTCATGGGCTACACCCACATCAGCGGCCAGCCCACGGCCGCCGACTACGCTGCGCTGATCGCCGCCGAGAGCAGCGGCGAGCTGAACCAGAAAACCAGCGGCCAGCCTTATCCCTTTTTCCTCGCGCATCCTTTCAACATTGGCGTCGAACAGTTTGATGCCACGCTGGGTCCGCCCGCTGACTGGCTGGTTGAGTGGAAATGGGACGGCATACGCGCGCAACTCGTCAAGCGCGCAGGCCAGGTGTGGCTGTGGTCCCGCGGCGAAGAACTCGTGACAGAGCGCTTTCCTGAACTTGCCGCCATGGGCGAGGCACTGCCCGACGGCACCGTGCTCGACGGCGAGATCGTGGTCTGGCGCGAAGACAAGGCCAAACCCTTTGCCGAACTGCAAAAACGCATAGGCCGCAAGACCTTGAGCCCCAAGCTGCTGCGCGACGTCCCGGTGGTGCTCCTGGCCTACGACATGCTCGAATGGCAGGGCAGTGACCTGCGCGCCGTCCCGCAGGCCGAGCGCCGCGTGCTGATGGACGAGCTCGTCACGCAGCTGCAGCACCCGCAATTGATCGCCAGCCCCATGCTGGCCGGCGAGAGCTGGCAAGACCTTGCGCGCCAGCGCGAAGCCGCGCGCGAGATGGGCGTCGAAGGCATGATGCTCAAACAACGCCATGCCGCCTATGGTGTGGGCCGCACCAAGGACGTCGGCACCTGGTGGAAGTGGAAGATAGACCCCCTCAGCGTGGACGCCGTGCTGATCTACGCGCAGCGCGGCCACGGCCGGCGCGCCAGCCTTTACAGCGACTACACCTTCGCTGTGTGGGACGGCCCGCCTGCGGCGCCCGAGCGCAAGCTGGTTCCCTTTGCCAAAGCCTATTCGGGCTTGACCGATGAAGAGATGGGCCGCGTCGATGCGGTGATCCGCAAGACCACGGTCGAAAGCTTCGGGCCGGTGCGCAGCGTCAAGCCGACGCTGGTGTTTGAACTTGGCTTTGAAGGCATCGCGCGCAGCAGCCGCCACAAGAGCGGCATCGCCGTGCGCTTTCCACGCATGTTGCGCTGGCGCGAGGACAAGCCGGTAGAAGAGGCCGACACCCTGGAAATGCTGGCCGCGTTGCTGCCCTCATGAGCCAGAACGCCGCCGTCAAAAAAGCCGTGGCCGCCTGGTTCGAGGCGCGCGACTGGAAGCCGTTCAAATTCCAGCGCGAAGTCTGGAAGGCCATCGCCAACGGGCAGTCCGGCCTGCTGCATGCGACCACCGGCGCCGGCAAAACTTATGCGGTGTGGCTGGGTGCGTTGATGGCCTTTATGGCTAAAGCACCTCCGCGCCCGCGCGACGCCGCCGGAAAGCCGGCGCCGGCAACCGCCCTGACCGTGCTCTGGATCACCCCCATGCGCGCACTCGCCGCCGACACCCTGCGCGCCCTGCAGCAGCCGCTCGAGGTGCTGCAAGGCGAGCCGGCCGCCGCCCCTTGGAGCGCCGGTGCGCGTAGCGGCGACACGGCGGCCGCCGAACGCTCTGCGCAAAACCAGCGCCTGCCCACGGTGCTGGTCACCACGCCAGAAAGCCTCTCGCTGCTGCTCGCGCGCGCCGATGCCCGGGCCGTACTCGGCGGTGTGCGCATGGTGGTTGTTGATGAATGGCACGAATTGCTGGGCAACAAGCGCGGCGTGCAGGTGCAACTGGCGCTGGCAAGACTCAGGGCATGGAAGAGCACGGAAACTGGAGAAGCGATCCCCGGAGTTCCCGCTCAGCCGGGGCCGCGGAACCGGCTTCGCCGGGCCGCAGGCGCAGCGGCCCCCTCGGGGGGCAGTGCATTACACGAAGTGAAAAGCGTGGGGGCTTTGTGCGTTTGGGGCATGTCGGCAACGCTGGGCAACTTGCACGAAGCCATGCATACCCTGCTGGGCCACGACGGCGGCACGCTCGTGCAGGGCCAGGCGCCCAAAAAACTCGTCATCGATTCACTGCTGCCTGGTCGCGCTGAACGTTTCCCTTGGGGCGGCCACCTGGGCCTGACCATGCTGCCGCAGGTGATCGAAGAGATTGCCGGCAGCAGCACCACGCTGGTCTTTACCAACACGCGCTCGCAGTCGGAGATCTGGTACCAGGCATTGCTGGAGGCCAAGCCCGAATGGGCCGGGCTGATCGCGCTGCACCACGGCTCGCTGGACCGCGAGGTGCGCGAGTGGGTGGAGGCCGGCCTCAAAAAAGGCGAACTGCGCGCCGTGGTCTGCACCTCCAGCCTGGACCTGGGTGTGGACTTTCTGCCCGTGGAGCGCGTGCTGCAGATAGGCTCGCCCAAGGGCGTGGCGCGCTTGCTGCAGCGCGCGGGGCGGTCCGGCCATGCACCCGGAAGGCCATCGCGCGTCACGCTGGTGCCCACGCACAGCATCGAAATCGTCGAGGGCGCCGCTGCACGCGCCGCCATCGCGGCCGGTCACATTGAAGCACGATCGTCGCCCGAGCAGCCACTGGACGTACTGGTGCAGCACCTGGTCACGGTGGCGTTGGGCGGCGGCTTTGTGCCTGATGCGCTGTACGAAGAAGTCCGCGGCACAGCGGCCTATGCCGGGCTCTCGCGCGAGAACTGGGAATGGTGTTTGTCCTTTGTGCGCCAGGGCGGTCCTTCGTTGTCCGCCTATCCGGATTACCGGCGCGCCGTGCCGGATGAGGAGGGCGTCTGGCGTGTACCCGATGCGCGCCTGGCGCGCCGCCACCGCATGAACATCGGCACCATCGTCAGCGATGCCAGCATGTCGGTGCAATACCTCGGCGGCGGTCGCATCGGCAGCGTCGAGGAAAGTTTTGCGGCGCGCCTCAAGCCCGGTGATTGTTTTCTGTTCGGTGGCCGGTTGCTTGAGCTGGTGCGCATTCATGACATGACGGCCTGGGTGCGGCGTGCCAGCGGCAAACGTCCCGCCGTGCCACGCTGGAACGGCGGCCGCATGCCCTTGTCGACCACGCTGGCCGACGCGGTGGTGCAGCAGCTTGCTCTGGCCGGTGAAGGGCATTACGACACGCCCGAGTTGCAATGCGTGCGCCCGCTGCTCGACATCCAGCAGCAATGGTCGGCCCTGCCCACGCCGCAAACGCTGCTGGCCGAGTTGCTCAAGACGCGAGAAGGCTGGCATTTGTTTTTGTATCCCTTCGCGGGCCGGCATGTGCACCTGGGCCTGGCCAACCTGATTGCCTGGCGCGTCGCCCAGCAAGCACCGCGCACGTTTTCCATCGCGGTCAATGACTATGGGCTGGAACTGCTCAGTGCGACCGAGGTTGACTGGCCCGCGCTTCTGCCGCAGGTGCTGGAAGCCGGCCCCGACGAAACGCTGCTGCACGAGGTGCTGCAAAGCCTCAACGCGAGTGAACTCGCGCAGCGCCGCTTTCGCGAGATCGCGCGCGTCTCGGGCCTCATCTTCCAGGGCTATCCCGGCGAAAAGCGCAGCAACAAACAGCTGCAGGCCTCGTCTTCGCTGTTCTGGGAAGTGTTCCGCAAATACGACCCTGCCAATCGCCTGCTGATGCAGGCCGAGCGGGAGCTGCTCGCGCAGGAGCTTGAAATCGGCCGGCTGCGCGCCAGCCTCACACGTATGCACACGCAGCAGCTGGTGCTGCAAACGCTGGAGCGACCCACGCCATTTGCGTTTCCCCTGATGGTGGAACTGTTTCGAGAAAAGCTCAGCAATGAAAGCCTGGCCGATCGCATCGCGCGCATGGTGGCGCTGCTGGAGAAAGCCGCGGGCGGCTCCGTTGCGGTGGGCAGCGTGGAGCAGGTCAAGGGGACGCTGGCTTTTGGGCAAGAGAGTGCTTCGGGCAATACCAATGCCAGCGGCAAGAGCGGACGTGCGAGCCGCGAACGCAAGCCATCCCGGCCGCTGCCCTTGTTATGAGCAGGACAGACCACCTTGCGCCACCCGGCCCGCCGCTGCCTGTGGACTACGCCGGCGAGACCCTATGCCTGTTGCCAGAGCGCGCACTGTGGTGGCCCATCGGCCGCGTGCTGTTTGTCGCGGACCTGCACCTCGGCAAGGCCGCCACCTACCGCGCATTGGGGCAGCCCGTTCCCGCTGGCACCACGCGTGAAAACCTGTTGCGGCTCAGCGCGTTGCTGCTGCATTACCAGCCGGCGCAACTCGTGTTCCTTGGCGACTTGCTGCATGCCGCCCAGGCCCGCACCCCTTCCGTGCTGGAGGGCCTGGCCGCCTGGCGTGAAAGCTTTGCCGCCCTTGACTGCGTGCTGGTGCGCGGCAACCACGACAGCCGCGCCGGGTACCCACCCGCCTCGCTGAACATACGGGTGGTCGATGAGCCTTTTGCGCTGGGCCCGTTTGCCGCTTGCCATCACCCGCAGCACCATGCAACGCTGGCTGTGATCGCGGGCCACCTGCATCCGGCCTTGAGCCTGCATGGCGCCGGCCGTGACAGCTTGCGCCTGCCTTGTTTTTATATGGATGCCGGGTTGCTGGTCTTGCCGGCCTTTGGTGAATTTACCGGCGGCTGGAATGTGCCGCGCCAACCCGGCCGGAGGCTCTACCCGGTCGGCGATAAGCGGGTGTGGCAGCTTCCCGACTTGTGATGCATCAGATCGGTGCGCGACTGTGGCGCAAACGCCGAAAATAACAACTCGACACGCTAAATGACAGTCAGCGAACACAGCCCTGCCGTATCGTCATCCCAGGACTTCAAACAAATAACGAGGTGGACTATGGACAGCGCACTGGACAGCCTGACGTGGGACGATGAACTTTCACCGCACCGCAGGGGACGGCGCTCGCGCATGATGTGGGTGCGCCGCGTACTGGTTGTGCTGACGGGGCTGTTCGTCCTCGGCGTTTTGCTCTCGTCCTGATCCGCCGCTTAGCTGGTTCGCCACTTCTTTATTGAAGCAGCGGCATGTCGGGCAGTTCGTTGACATCTTTCCCGGCGCCATCCCGCGTGCTATCCACCGCAAAGTGTTCCATCAACACCGCTGACGTTTCCTCCAGCGCCTGCGTCAATCCATCCTCATAACGCTGCTCACCAAACGCGGCCGCCATGCGCGCCACCATGGCCTGCCATTGATCCTGGCCGACCTGCCGCGCCACGCCGCGGTCGGCGACGATCTCGATGGCGCGTTCGGCCAGCAGCACGTAAATCAGCACGCCGTTGTTGTGCTCCGTGTCCCAGACTCGCAGCTTGCCGAACAGCGTGACCGCGCGTTGGCGTGTCAGCGCGGCGATGGAATTGTGTTTGCCCATCCGCCACAAGTAGCTCATCGGTAGTGAGGCCTCCACGCAGATGCGGATCTCGCCGCTGTGGCGCCGCTCGCTGGCCGCCACGCGCCGCGCAAGCCGCTGCCGCATGTCGGGCGGAATCGCGCGCCTGGCGTCGGAGGCGTCCAGCCACAGATGCTTGAGGATGGTTTGAAGTTTGCCGAACATATGCCTACCAGTCTCCCGAAGCGCCGCCACCGCCAAAGTCACCACCACCGCCGCTGCTGAAGCCGCCGCCATCGCTGCTGCCGCCCCCACTGCTCCAGCCGCCGCCCCCGCTGAACCCACCGCTGGTCCAACCGCCCGAAGAGCGGCCGCCACGGCCCAGCGAGCCCAGACTGGTTATCAGCGCGAACACAGTGCCCACCAAAATGGCGAGGCCCGCCACGATCAGGCTGCTGGTAAAAATCCAGGCCAGCACACCGACCACACCACCGGTGGCCAGCGAGCCGAACTTGCGTCCCAGGATGCCAGCCGCAATCCGTCCGGCAATCGGCACGGCAAAAAACAGGAAGATGGCCAGGTCCGTCCATTCGAAACCATCGTTGTTGCTGCCACCGCCGCCGCTGCCACTGTGTGTGGGCGCGGGCAGGTTCTCGCCACTGATCAGCGCGATGAGCTGGTCGGCCGCGGCATCCAGCCCGCCGGCGAAGTCGCCCTGTTTGAAGCGCGGGGTGATGGCGGTGTCTATGACCTGGCGCGCCGCCAGGTCGGGGACAGCGCCTTCCAGCGCCTTGGTGGTTTCTATACGCACCTTGCGGTCGTTCTTGGCCACCACCAGTAACAGGCCGTCGCCCACGCCCTTGCGGCCGATTTTCCAGCTGTCGCCCACGCGCTGCGCGTAAGCGGCGATGTCTTCCGGCTGGGTCGTGGGCACCAACAGCATCACCACTTGGGCGCCGCGGCTTTGTTCAAACGCCGCGAGCTTGGCCTCGAGCGCATCGCGCTGAGCAGCGTTGAGTGTGCCGGTGCTGTCCATGACGTGCGCCGTCAGTGCCGGCACGGGCTGCACGCCGCCTTGTGCCCAGGCCGCCAGCGGCAACCAGGCCGCTATCAGCAGGGCCAATGCCACGCCCAACACCAGCCGGGTGCTGTCACGAATGAAAAGCCCGGGGCGTTGCACGCTCAGTTCCGCCGCGCTTATTTCTTGTTGAAGTCCACCACCGGCGGCGTGGAGATCTGCGCCTCGTTGGCCACCGTGAAGTTGGGCTTGACGTTGTAGCTGAACATCATCGCCGTCAGGTTGCTCGGGAAGCTGCGTGCGAGCACGTTGTATTCCTGCACGGCCTGGATGTAACGGTTACGCGCCACGGTGATGCGGTTCTCGGTGCCTTCAAGCTGTACGCGCAGGTCGCGAAACGCCTGGTTGGCCTTGAGGTCCGGGTAGCGCTCGCTGACCGCCATCAGGCGGCTCAGCGCGCTGCCGAGTTCGCCTTGCGCGGCCTGGAATTTTTTGAACGCCGCCGGGTCGTTCAGGGTTTCGGGGGTCACCTGGATGGATGTGGCCTTGGCGCGCGCTTCCACCACCTTGGTCAGCGTATCCTGCTCGAAAGCCGCTTCACCCTTGACCGTGGCCACGATATTGGGCACCAGGTCGGCGCGGCGCTGGTACTGGTTCAGCACCTCGGACCAGGCCGACTTGGTCTGCTCGTCCAGTCGCTGGAAGTCGTTGTAGCCGCAGCCCGAGAGCAGGAGGCTCAGCAGGGCTGCAAGGGTGAATGTCAAAAAGCGCGAAATCGTCATGGCTATGGCTCCGAAAATGCAAGCCGCAACACTAACATAGTCGAATGTCCTCGCCCTCTCCAGCTTCCACGCACGGCCCGCTGCGGGCCCTGCAGTCTGCCCTGCGTCCGGCGCCGCTGCCCCAGGCCAAGCCGCGCCTGCTGGTGGCCGGCGCCACCGGCGTGCTGGGCAACGAGGTGCTGCGCCGCCTGGTCGGCAGCGGCCGCTATGCGCATACCGAGGTGCTGGCCACCGAAGCCATGGCAACCGGCCTGTCGGGCGTCGGCATCGCGCTGGCGGACGTGCCCTTGCCGATAGCGCAGTGGGCAGTCAGGCCGCTGCCCGCGCACACCGGGTTGGTGATGTTCGAGCCGCCGCGCATGTACTACGGACGTGAGCGCACGCTCTGGACGCCCGCACCTTCAGAGCTCCCCGCGCTGGCGCAGTGGTTCAAGCGCTGCGGCGTGCAGACATTGGTCGTGGTGGTGCCGCACGCCACCGGGCGACTGCCCGACGCGCTCAAGCGCGGCCTGGCCGACCTTGACGAGCAGGCCGTTGCCGCCCTGGGCTTTGAGCGCCTGCTGCTGGTGCGTTCGGCCCGCAAGGCGCAGGAGGCCCCAGGCAAGAATTTTTTGGAGAAGGTCGCGGCGTGGATGCTGTCCACGCTCAAGTTCATGATTCCGCAAACCGAGCAGCCGGTGCGGCCCGCCAAGCTGGCCGAGTTCGTCGATGCCGCGCTGCAGGTGCTGCCGCCCGGCACCCATGTGGCCGCGCCGGAATTGCTGTGGCAAGCCAACCAGAGCGGCGGTGGCCGGATGGCCGGCCGTCAGGCGAGCGCCAGCATGCACAGCGTGGTCCAGGCCTGGCTTGCTGCGGCGCGCAATCCCGCGCAGAATTCAGCACCAAGTGCCAGGCCGGATTGATGCCGCCATCCCCTTGCCCAACTTTTTGATCGCCCCCATGCCCAAACCCAAAGTTCCGCCCGCCAGCACCGGTAACGCCGATGACATCGAGGCGGCCTTTTACGACGCGCTGCAAAGCGGCGACATCGAAAAACTCATGGCCTGCTGGGGCGACGAGGACGACATCGTCTGCGTGCACCCCGGCGGCGCCCGCCTCGTGGGGCCGGCGGCCATACGCGCGGCCTTCGATGCGATGTTCGCCAACGGCACCATACGCGCGCAGCCGGTCAAGGTGCGCAAAGTGGAAGCCATGAGCGCCAGCGTGCACAGCGTGCTTGAGCGCATCGATGTACTCACCCCGGAAGGCCCGCGCCACGCTTACGTCATCGCCACCAACGTGTATCACAAGACCGCGCAGGGCTGGCGCATGGTGGCCCACCATGCCAGCCCCGGCACGCCGCGCGAAATGCAGGAAGTGTCGGAAACCCCCACTGTGCTGCACTGAGCCGGCCGACGCGTGGACCCCGTTATGAACTATGCCGCGCCCTGGTGGCTGCCGGGCGGCAATTTGCAGACCATCTGGGCTGCCCTTCAGTCCCGCCGCTTCCTCGGGCCTCAGCCGGTGTTTCGCCGTGAGCGGTGGACAACCCCTGATGATGATTTTGTTGATGTCGACTGGTTAGTTTCAGACGATGCGGCCGCTGGCGCGGCCTCTGCTGCCGAGCCACTGCTGGTCGTGTTTCATGGCCTGGAGGGTTCGTCAGCCAGCCATTACGCCGAAGCGCTTGCTGCCTCCGCACGCGAGCGCGGCTGGGCTTGCGCGATTCCGCATTTCCGCGGCTGCTCCGGCGAGATCAACCTCGCGCCGCGCGCCTACCATTCAGGCGACTTCGCCGAGATCGACTGGATACTGCGGCGCTTCACGGCCCAGCGCACCGGGCCGGTCATGGCCGTCGGCATCTCCCTGGGCGGTAATGCCTTGATGCGTTGGGCCGGCGAGATGGGCGCCGAGGCCCGGCAGGTCGTGGCCGGCGTTGCTTCCGTGTGCTCGCCGCTGGACCTGGCTGCCGCCGGCTGGGCCATAGGCCGGGGCTTTAACCGACTGGTCTACACGCGCATGTTCCTCAAGACCATGGTGCCCAAGGCCTTGCGCAAGCTCGACCAGCACCCTGGGCTGTTCGATCGCGAGCGCCTGCTGGCTGCGCGCGACCTGTACGCCTTCGACAATGTTTTTACCGCGCCCCTTCATGGCTTCAAGGATGCCGACGATTACTGGTTGCGGGCTTCGGCCAAACCGCACCTGCACCGCATTGCCGTGCCCGCCTTGGCCCTGAACGCGCTCAACGACCCTTTCGTACCCGCGTCCAGCCTGCCCCAGGGTGCGGAGGCGGGTCCGCATGTCACGCTGTGGCAACCGGCCGAAGGCGGCCACGTCGGCTTTCCATCCTCACCCTTTCCGGGCCATGTGCGCGCCATGCCCGAGGCCGTTACGGGTTTTCTCGCGGCCCAGTTATAGCGCCGCGTCCGCACGGCGCAAAATAGGCCCATGGACGACATAGTTCGGCAGGCGATCGCCAAATGGCCCAACGTTCCCGACTGCTACGGCTGGCTCGGGCTGGACGCGCGCGGCAACTGGTATATGCGCGACGACAGGGCGCAGGCCGCCGGGCCGTTCAGCGGTTTGCCCGGCGCTGACCCCGCGCGCAACCAGGCCGCCAAGGGCTCCCTGCTCAAGCATGACAAGCTGATTGACTTCATCCAGCGCAACTACGAGAGCGACGCCGCCGGCCGCTGGTTTTTCCAGAACGGGCCGCAGCGTGTGTATGTGGAGCTTGAGGCCACGCCGCTGGTCTGGCGCGTCGGCCCGGCGCCGTTGTTTGCGGTCAGCGCGCACACCGGCGCATCGGCGCGCGCGCAGCGCTGCATTCTGGATGAAGCGGGGCGGCTTTATCTGGAGACCGACCTGGGCTTCGGCCTGGTCCATACCCAAGACATGACGCATGCCGCCGATGCGGTGGAGCAGGGCTTGTGGGTGCCCGAAGAATATCCTGTGAGCGGCCTGCCGGCGCGTTTTGCTTATGTGCGCAGCCCACAGGCGCAACAGGAAAAGCAAGCCCCCGCTGCCGTTTGACGCAGGCTCGACGTCATTCGTCATTCGCTGGAAGCATAAAAAAGACATAAAAAAAGCCGGTCAGTGACCGGCTTTTTGTGAAGGGGCGATGCTTACTTGACCGCGCCCACCATGTATTGCACCACGGCCTTGATCTCGCTGTCAGAAGCCGAGGAGCCACCCTTGGGAGGCATAGCGCCCTTGCCCTTGATGGCGCTGGCGGTCAGCCCATCGACGCCAGCTGCGACGCGCGGGCCCCAAGCGGCCTTGTCACCCAGCTTGGGCGCGTTGGCCACACCGCTTGCGTGGCAGGCGGCGCAGACCTGGGCGTAGAGCGCGGGGACGGCGCCACCGGCTGCGGCTGGCGCTGCGGCGGGAGCGGCGCCTTTGTTGGCGGCAGCCAGGGCGGCCACGACGTCGGCTGACGGGGCTGCGGCGGCCGTTGCGTCGGCGGGGGCCGATGCTGCGGCGGCTGGCGCTTTGGGTTCGGCAAACTTGCCGCCAGCGGCTGCCGTCATGTAGACCACGGCACGGCCGATTTCGGTGTCGTCAAAGTCGCCGCCGGACTGGGCGGGCATCGCGCCCTTGCCCTTGAGGGCCGAATGCCAGAGCGCGTCGAAGCCGGTCTTGATGCGCGGTGCCCAGGCGCCCGCGTCGCCGAACTTTGGTGAGCCGGCGGCGCCCGTGCCGTGGCAGCTTACACACTGGCCTTTATAGACTTCTTCCCCGGACTTGAGGGGGCGGTTCGCATCACGGATTTCAACCGAGCCGATTTTCTGGATGCGCTGCGCGACGGTCTTGGCGTCCTCGGTAGCGCCGGCGCCGGGCTTGTTGGCCGACACCACGTAGTAAACCAGGCCGATGATGGCGAAAACAGGGACGACAAAAGAGAAAAAAACCGCTGCCAGCAGTTGCTGGGGCGTCTTGATCGGGCCAGTATGGGCTTCTTCGTGGGCCGTGGTGTGGTCGTTTGCGCTCATGGCGTCCTCAAAAAACTAAAAATCGGGGGGCTATCGCGTGTTGGTGGCGCGCCTGTACAGCGCTTGCTCAGCAACCTCGCATTATAACTGGGGCCTTGCGCCGCCCGGGGGAGCCGCGCCCGGCTGGTAGAATCAGACGCGCTGCACGGCGTGAATCGCCGGCGCAGCGCAAATTGCCCGGAATTCGCGCCCATCAGCCGCGAATTCCCGCGCAAACCGGTTCCAACAGCGTTGCGGCTGTAGCTCAGTGGATAGAGTATTGGCCTCCGAAGCCAAGGGTCGTGGGTTCGATCCCCGCCAGCCGCACCACATCTCAAAACACCATTGATTTCATTGGGATTTCGTGGTCGTTGGCTTTAAGTTGGATCACCCTAGCGCAAAGGGGTGTTCATGCAAGATCTCGAACGTCGGCCCAGTGGCATTGCAGCTCGTTGCTCCGCTGCTCGAGCCGGCCGGGGTGAGTCATGAATAAGATTTGTGTGCGCATTGAAATGTCCGAGGATGTCGCGCATCCGGACCTTTATCAAACGACAAGGCTGTGAACTTGAATTTCTCCAACTCGGCGGTGAGACTGCTCCTGGCCTTGCTGGTGCCGATTTTCATCGCTGGATGCAAAGTGGACTATGCGCTGCCGAAAAAATGAAACGCTGCGGTTGTCCGTCCATGAAACGGGTCAACCTGTTTTTGCACGCACACTTGAAGAAAATGATCCGGCGCGCCAAGCGATCAATCGATGGATTGCTGCGAATCCGGACGGCTGGGAGTATGGCTTCATCACTCGGCCTCCGCAGCTCTATCTGGAAGGCAAGGACTTCTCAATCAACATCACAAACAATGAGGTGTTGCTCAAATACTGCCGCGCGTCCTATAACTGCCATTGCTGGAAAAAGAAGAACTCCGCCCTCTTTTCTGAGCTGCGAGCTTTGGCAAAACAGCGGTAAGCTGGTAAGCCAGCGCCTTTTGGCGAGCCGGGTGGGACCTCGGACGCGTATAAGGGCCTCCGGCTTGAAATCTCAAGCATTCACACGCCTTCAATCTTGGGAAGGATCATGGCACGGGACGAGCCCGATCTTGAGAAAAAGCTTGCAAAGATTCGTCGGGACTACCGCGCCTCCATCAAGACCGCCGTTGTTTACTCCCAAGCCAGCATTCACAAAAGCGATCAATAATGATTGATCCATATTGAGTGAATCCTCAATTTTGGCTGAGGAAAAGTCACTCAATTTGTCAATGTCAAAAGATGGCAGCCGTTCAAGCGCGAGGAGAATGCGTCGAAGCTCGCCAAAAGAAATCTCCTCTCTAGCGTAGGCCGCGAAACACTTCGCTGCGAGCGCAGGTTTCTTATCGCTCTCCATCCTGTCCAGAATCTCGATGACCGCGGCACCTACCCTCCCCGAGAACTTGTCGTTCTCGTTAAGCTTTTCCACCATAGCAACGCGTTCTTTTTGGGAGACCTCCGCGAGCTCACTCAAGAAGTGAAGGACCTTGGTGGCCAGTATCTGGTCCCTAACAGAGCTGGCGACGTTGAATATCCCAACGACTGAGCTTACAAGCGGAATGTCCTTGAGAGCGCCTGATTCGAGCACGTTATCAATACCGATCTCCAAGTATTCCTTTCCCACACTTACGACTGAGTCGGATTTCAAAACGTTGACGACCGCGGAACCGCGCTGTGTATCCTTCTTTTCCATGTCTTTCTCTCTAAGCTAGGAAGATCCTACTGCGTGGCGCCCGTGCTGCTTCGGATCACAGACATGTCAGCCTACGCAAAAACACCTGCAAGCGATGCTCCTCGGCACGTCGGCGACAAAGCGGATTGCACCCTTGGAGCACACTCCTGCAAATAGTCCCAAGTCAGTCATCGGTTTCTCGGCCCTCTAAGCTGCATCACTGAGATTCAGAATTCACGATGTACGCCGTTGGCCTAATTTAGTCCTGAGGCCGATCCATGCCGCGATTGCAGCACCCGCGAGATCCAATCGTCCAGCTCGCCACGGTCAACCTTACCAAGGAGGAACTGATCGCGCTGTATCCGTTGTAGCGCTCCCTTTGTGAGATATGCGCTTGTGATAATGAACGCTTTGGAGGCACCGAACTCGGCACGAGTGTCGGCAAGCTCGCGCACGGTTGCAAGTCCTACTTTCCCACCCGGCCCGGTCTTTTTGGCTTGCCATAAGGTCTTAAAGCGCCCAAGAGGTCCCTGGTCCACGAAGGCCACCACATCCACTCCGCCGTCTTTTGTGCCTTGCATCAGTTGCACCTCATATCCTTCAGCCTCTAGCAACTCCTGCACTAGCATTTCAAACTGGCGCCAATGCAAGTTGTCCAGCGTTGCCCGTTGGAGCAGTAACGAGTCGAGGACACCGTATGTAGGCGCGTGCCGTAAGATGCTTTCCCGAATGCCCGCGTCACGGAAAACTGGCGTGTCAAAAAAATACTCTGTGTCGTAAATGAGGCTGGAAGATTGGCTTCGACGGTAGGACGGTCGTTCAAGCAGCAACGCGCGATTTTGCGGATTCCCGGCTAACAGGCGCTCCAATTTTTTGTAAAGCTGCAGTTTTGACCGATGCAACTCCTCCACAATCACCAACGCCGGGGAGTGTGAGTTCAAATGCTCGATTTCGCCGTCGTTGTACTGAACCTCAAATTCGTCGGACGTTAGAGCCATGCAGCTGTTAGAGGGGCCGACCTGATGACCCAAGTACTCCTCGAATGCGCGGGACCAAATGTCTCGGGAAACCTGGTGATCTACGATTACCAAAATCCTGTCGACATGCCCGGCTAATATGCAGCCCTTCGCAGCAAGTGTTGCAACGGTTGTTTTTCCAGTCCCAGGTGCGGCGACGAGGCACGCCCGGCGAGGAAGCCTGCCCATAAAGTCCGCGAGAAAGGCGCTCTGCTCCTGCGTCAATTCTGCTGGACTAGTAGGGTGCCAAAAAGTCATGGTGTAACTGTAACGGACCGGCGATCATTGGCGACGGTCAGCTTCGGCTCACAGCAGCACAAACGCCGCCAGCGCCACAAGCGTCGGCGGCAGCGCGCCAAGCAGCAGTCCACCGGCCCCCACAGATTCATCTGCGAATCCTCGCTTCAAGAGTGCAACGCCTGCGGGATTTGGCGCGTTCGCGATCACCGTAAGACCGCCGCCGGTGACAGCACCGGCGACTAGACTGTACTTGGCTTCGGCAGATATGCCGGAGATGAGCGAACCAAGATAAGTGAGGGCTGCGTTGTCTGTTACAGCCGTTAGGGCGGTCGCTCCGTAAAACAGTGCCTGCGGCGACATAGCGGACACGATGGGCTGCAACCACCACTGCTGGAGTCCGCCGAGTACCACCAGGCCCGCGAGAAAGAAAGCCACCAACAGGGCTTCCTTGAGGATCAGGGGGTTTTGATGGCGCTCGTAGGCCTGTGCGAATCCGAGAAACAGCAAGAACACGCCCATGAATGCGACCGCATGGTGTGCCAGCAACACCACGGCCGCAAGGAACGCAAAATGGATTGCAGTTACCGCCAACGGCACGGGATCGAGAGCAGGGGGAGCCGCATCGGGGGCCGCGGTGGCGAGATGCCGGCGCAGGAAAAAAGCGGCGACGGTGGCGTTCACAAGCAGGGCAATGGCGGCCTTCCAGCCGAAGGTTGCCAGCATGAAAGCCGAATCCCAACCCCATGTCGCCGCAACCATCAGAACGGGTGGCGCCGCGAACGAGGTCAGGGTTCCGCCAATCGAAACGTTCACGAAGAGTACGCCCAGCGCGAAATACTTGATGCGTTCAGGTATGTCAGGACGAAAAATCTGCGGTGCGAGCATCAGCGCAGCAATGGTCATTGCTGCCGGCTCGGTGATCAGCGACCCTAGCAAGGGGACTGCCGCCAGACCAAGCCATGCGCTGGCCAATGCGGTGCGTATGGGCAACAGTTTCGCCAGTGCGTTGGCGCCTGCAATCACCGCCTGAAGAATCGGCCGCGACGCGGCGACGACCATCACCACCAATACGAAAAGAGGTTCGGTATATTTGCGCGACTCGGCGTACGCCAAGGCTTCGGCACCCCCTGCCACGAGGGCCATGGCCAGCACCAGAACCACGGCCCAGAGACCGAAAACCACTTCGACTTCCCCGAGCAGATGAAACAGCCCTGCGTGACGAGGAAACCGGCGTGAAAGCCGTTCGAATTGTTTGGCGGAGAAAGTGTGGATCAACGCAACCGCAAACAGGGTCGCGGCGATGATCTCGAGAGTGTGTTCGGAAGTCTGAATCATGGGCGTGCGAATACAGCAACAGCGGCCCGACTGTCACCGATCCTGCCCCAAACGCCCTGTGCGTTACGGGCACCCACGTTTAGTTTACGCGTTTTTCGAGGCTCACTCTCGTGGTCGATTTTTATGCCAGATAGCCAGCAGGATCAGGCCATACGCCACCAGGCGGACGGTGTAGAAGACAGCGCCGTCTTCGTTGGCTCCAACCAGCAACCCAAGGGCAACCCGGTTGGCAGCCTCAGTCCAGAAGGAGAGCGCGAAGAAAAGGAAAAATAGATCCCGCGTGTGCCGCCAGAACCGAAAGAAGAACAATCCAACGATAAGCGATGCAACTGCAATAGCACCCATCAGCATCTGGTTCATGGTGCTTACTCCTCTTCCCAGATCAGACCGTACAACAGCAGCAGCAGCGCGACCAGGGCCGTGACAAGCCGCCAGGTGGAAAGGTCGACCGCGGTAAAGACCAGCCGGTCGATGACCAGCAGGAAATTGTTCAGACTCAGGCCCGCAAAACACATTGCGCTCCAGAACAGCAAGCGGGATTTGCTGGAGCCCCACGCTCGCAGCAAGAGCCCGAAGCACGCCAGACAGGTCAATGCACAGAGGAGGTAGATGATCGCTGCCATGTCATGAGTCCTTGCGCCAGCGGAAGGCTTCCGCAAACTGGTTCGCCCGCCTGTTCAGGCTGGAGTGGATGAGGTCGGTGATAGCCAGGAGATTGCCCGAGTAGTGTGCAGCCACCCGATCTAACAGTTCCACCATCTCTGGAGGGGGGTGGTACCGGTATGTGCTTTCGCCCTCGGAGATTCGCGCTGCGATTCTGGAAGCCTCAAGTGCTTCAAGGAGAGCGGCCGCCTGCACTTCGGACACGTAGATGCGCCTTGCCAGTTGGGATGCAGTCCAAGGCGATGCCGTTTCGCGACGAAGCAACAGGAGCGATTCGATGTAAGGAACCGATGGCACGCTCGTCAGAACGAAGCGCCGTACATCGTCGGGAAGTGGCGTGCTACTCATTCGAGGATTTCAGCGGTTTTTTCTACAGCTTATTCCCCCGTAGTTTAGTGACATAACGTCTTGAAATACAAGATGTTCCCGTACTTCTCGCCAGGCGTGCCAAGTGGAATGGCGTCGAGTATGTTGGGTGGGCGTTAGTCGCCAATGATGCCAATTAAGCCGCTGGCATTCCTGCTCCTAGTGTCAGTTCTTACTTGGATCCCCGAACGTCGCACTCTGCGATTGCGTGGATCACGACGGGTTTTCTGTTCCGCATTCCTTCCGGTGCTGCGTGACCCAGATCAGGCCACCAAGACTTTCTGTTTGGTTACGGCAATTGCTGAGGCCGGTACCCGGCCCTTCTAAAGTGCCTTCGAGCGGGACGCCTCTTTTATTGTTGAGCTTCGGTCCAATATGACTTTCCAGGCCTGCCTCCAGTTCTTGGCCAGGGATTTTCTTAGGGTGATAGGTATGGCGACATCGAATCTCATCAGGCGTTGCGCTTAGGGGTGCAAATGCCAACCCGCCCATCCCCTTCCCAGCCGGATCTGTTCGGGGCCGAAAGCCCGGCGCCGACCGAACCTTCAGGTCTGGCATACCAGCAGGAGTTCATCACGCAAAGCGAAGAGCTGAAACTCATCAACATGGTCCTGGCCCTGCCGCTGCGCCCCGCCTCCTACAAGCAATACACGGCGCAACGCCGGGTCGTGAATTTTGGATGGTCCTACGACTATGACAACAACGTTTTGCTTGACGCTCCGCAGGTCCCGGCAGAGTTTGACTTCCTCAGGGAGCGCGTTGCCGCCTGGTCTGGCGTGGCGCCGTCTTCGTTCGCGCAGTTGCTTGTCGCGGATTACGCGCCAAGAACGCCGCTGGGGTGGAATCGGGACGTGCCCGATTACGAAGTGATTGCGGGCATCTCGCTTGGCAGTGCGGCGACCCTGCGTTTTCGCCCCTATCCCCCTACGCAGGGCAGAAAGTACGCTGTGAGAGAGTTGCAGGTGGAACCTCGATCCGCGTATTCGATGCGAGGGCCGGCGCGCTGGAAGTGGCAGCATAGCGTGCCGCCGACGCCCGGCCAGCGCTGGTCATTGACGTTCCGGACACTGGCGAAGCGTTAAACGCCGTCAGGCACTTACGCCTTGGGCAAGCGGAGCAATTGCAGGTCTGCCAGCAAGGAATAAAGCGGAACGCTGACCAGGCGCGAAACGGCGCTTGCCACCAGCGCGCTGGCCATCAGGCTGAGCACCAAACCATGGCCGTCAACCATCTCCATCACGATGATGAAGGCGGTCATCGGTGCATGGGTGACGGCAGCCAGAAACCCCGCCATGCCCAGCGCTATCAGCGTGGGCGCGTTGATGTAACCGGTCAGTTGGGCAATATCGTTGCCCAAAGCGCCTCCGATCGCCAGCGATGGCGCAAAAATGCCCCCCGGCACACCGGACCAGGTGGTGATCCAGGTTGCGACGAATTTAAGCAATGCATACAGCGACGAGGATTCACCTCCGCTTTCCAGCATGGTGCGCGTATGAGCGTAACCGCCCCCATACGCGTCCCCATGGCTCACGCAACCCAGCACCGCCACCGCCAGGCCGCAACCTGCTGCAAAGCGGATAGGCGCTTTTTCGCGGAAGCGGCTGAACCAGTCGGGCGTGCCGCCGGCCAAAGACACGGCCAACAAGCGCGAGAACAATCCTCCCGCCAGGCCGCTGCAAACGGCGACCAGCAAACCAGGCAGCAGCAAGGCCATACTGATGTGGTCGACACGGATAACCCCAAAATAAGTGGCATTGCCGTAGATGGAAACGGCCATCAGGCCTCCCAGCACGATGGCGGCCAGCAGCAACCCGTTGCTGCGCTGTTCGGGTTTGCGGGTGAGCTCTTCAATGGCAAACATCACGCCGCCCAGCGGGGTATTGAACGCCGCGGCAATACCGGCGGCGCCGCCAGCCAGTAACAGGCCTTGCTCCGACACGCGGGAGCCCGATGGCAACCAGCGGCGGGCGTGGTACATGACGCCCGCGGCGATTTGCACCGAGGGGCCTTCGCGTCCCAATGACAAGCCTCCCAGCACCCCCCAGGCTGTCAGCAGCATCTTGGCCACGGAAAGCCGCAGCGATACAAAGAGGCCGCGTGAGGCGGCGGGCACCTCGGGCGTCAGCGCCGCCATGACCTGAGGAATGCCCGAGCCCGCCGCACCCGGTGCGTAGCGCCGGGTCACCCAGACGATGGCCGCGGCGCAAATGGGCGTCCATAGCAGCGGCCCCCACCAATAACTCTTCTCAAATACGGAAAAGAGCTTCAGGGCATGTTCCGTCAGCCAGGTAAATGCCACCACGGCCAGACCCGCCAGCACGGCCGATGCCAGTACGACGGTGCGTCCGGCCCAGAGGCGCCAGTCGGCCATCTCGCTTCGCAGGGTTGATAGAAATGGAGGATGGGCTTTCATGCGCGCCTGACAGGTACTTTGTGGGGAAGGCAGGAAATGCAATTACATTGCCCCAAATGTAAACCACGCGCGCCTGAAGGCAATAGTTCGACAGAACTATCATGTGGCGCATGCCGCCAGAGATTGAAGACATCCACCCAAGGGCCTCCACCGCCCAAGTGCTTCGGCGGTTCCGCGTGGTGTTCAACGCCGTACGCAGCCATTTTCAGCAGGTCGAAAACCGGGTGGGACTGGGCGGCGCGCAGGTTTGGGCGCTGTCTCTGGTGCGTGACCAACCCGGGATTGGCATGGGTGAGCTGGCCAAAAGCATGGACATCCATCAGTCCACCGCCAGCAACCTGGCCAAGACCTTGCTGCGCAAGACATTCATCCAGATGAACAAAGCGCCTGGTGACCGGCGCAGTGTTCAGTTGACCATCACAGCCGCCGGCCTGGCGCTGTTGGAGCAAGTGCCTGGCCCTTTCGAAGGCGTGCTGCCGAACGCGCTGGGCAAACTTCCAGCCGCCAGCCTGCAACGACTGGACGAGGACCTGGCCGAGCTGATCGCCCTGTTGAAGGCGGATGAAAAGGCGGGCGGGATACCCTTGGCGGAAATGTAGGGGCATAGCTTGCGCACTTTGAAGTGCCTGCGTCTGTGGCACCTTGGACACATACTGCGCGATCATCGTTTTGCTTCCTTGCCGCAACCGCTGTGATTGCGCCCTTCATTCACCTATGCCCCCGAGGCCTGGAGCTCAACGTGTCCCGCGCAATCGTCACCGCCTAACCGACGACCGCGTGCGAAGGCCAGGCGGGCCACCTTGCCGACATCGAGCTCTTCGAGGAGCTTGCGCGCGAACAGGGTTGTTGGGATCTCCCCTGGGCGGCGGCGGACGCGCACACGCGGCTGCTGTACGCCAGGGGAAAGAAGATCGACCCAAGCTTTCCTCTTCACAAGGAGGAGGGCAGCGAAGTCATTGTGATGTGCGGCATGCCGGCATCCGGCAAGGACACCTGGGTGCGCAACAACGCCAAGGGGCTGCCGGTCGTGTCATTCGATGACGCGAAGGCGGAGCTCGGCTTGAAGCATGGGCAGAACGATGGAAAGGCCGCGCATTACACCGTGGACAAAGCCAGGGAACTGCTGCGAAAACGATCGCCGTTCATATGGAACGCCACGCATCTGTCCCAGGAGATGCGGACCAGGACGTTGGATCTGCTGTATGCCTACAACGCGCGCGTGAAGATTGTCTATCTGGAGGCTGCGGAGCCGGTGGTGTTTTCGCGTAACAGCAAGCGCGATACGAGCCTCAGCAACAAGGACCTGGCGCGCATGCTGCACCGCTGGGAAATCCCCATGCCGTGGGAGGCGCACGAAGTTCTCTATTTCACGATGTAACCCGAAGGTCATGAAAAGGAGCACCAAAAGTGTTCCCTTTTCCTGCGCCGCCGCTCGGACGCAAGCCTGGTTGCATTGAGGTGGGTGTCCCGGCCGTTGCCACCTCGACGAAAGACTTCCATCGCGAAAGCGTGGCCTACTGCCGCATACGAAACGCCAAGCCCGCATTGATGGCGCCCATCACGCTGGTGAGTCGGGAAGACACCAATTCGCCGGCCGAAAAGAATTTCATGGGGTTGGCCAAAAGCCTGGCGCGGCAGCACAAGACGCCAGAGTAGGCGCACGGCGGTACAGGTATCTGATACCTTCGCCCCAGGCGGTTTCAGTGCAAAATGGGCCGGCGCAGTCGCCCCTTGTCGGACACGCCGGAAACCAACAGCCGCCCCATGAGAACCCGCCATATCGAAGTCCTGCAGGCCATCCTGCGCACCGGCACCATCAGCGGCGCTGCGCGCCTTTTGCATGTGTCCCAGCCCGCCGTGACCAAGGCCTTGCAGCATGCGGAGGCTACCGTCGGTTTTGCGCTCTTCAATCGCGAAGGCAAGCGGCTGGTGGCGACCAAAGAGACGCATGCACTGGCGCCCGTCGTGGAACAGGCCACGGGCGGCCTGGATGCCGTGCGCGAGCTGGCGCGCAACCTCAAGCTGGGCGCCGACAAGGCGGTGCGTGTTGCGGCCGTTGCCTCGCTGGCCAACAGCGTGCTGCCGACCGCGCTGCTGGCGGCCCGCAAGCTGTTTCCCAAAATGCGCAGCGAACTCAACACCGGCCACACCGAGGACATGATGCAAAAGCTGCTCATGCACGAGGTGGACATGGGCATCGCTTTCGACCCGCCGCTGCACCCGTCGCTGGATTGCGTGGAGATCGGCCACCTGCAACTGGTGGCGGCCTGCCTGCCCACGCGCCTCGGTAAATACGCGCGCAACAAGTCCATCTCGGCCGAGGCGCTCGCGAGCATGGAGCTGATCGAACTCTCCGGCAAGGACCCGCTTGGCCGCATCTATTCGCGCTATGCCAACCGCTTCAACTGGCAGCAGGGAAAGACCGCGGTGCGTACCTATCAGATGGCCGTGCGCCTGGCCGAGCTGGACCAGGGCGTGGCCATCGTCGATTCAGCCAGCGCCAATTTCTTTTCCGACAAGCTCAAGGTGCTGCCACTGGAGCCGCGCGCCGAATTCCCGGTCTGTGCGATGTACCTCAAGGCAGCGGCTGTTACCGACGTCATGCGCGCGCTCACACAATGCCTAGGCGACGAACTCAAAAAGGTGCAAGATGCCACCTGGCAGCCCAGGGGTTGAAGGGCAGGCGGTGAACTTTGGGTGCGCCTAGTGCTGGTTGGCGTGGGCGGCCTCTTTCGCCGCGATTTGGCCGCGCACGCCCTCCATCACGCACCGCGCGGCAACCAGGTCGCTCAGGCCCACACCGACGGCCTTGAAAAGAATGATCTCTTCGGGCGAGCGGCGCCAGGGCTCCTGGCTGCCCAGCAGTTCGGGCAGGTCGCTGATCTGCGAGGCGTCCAGGCTTTTGTCGGCCAGCCCGATCACGATCTCGCCGGCCTCTATAAGACTTTGCGGCTTCCACTCGACGATGACGCGGTCGCTGCGCGCCCTGCTGACCTGGTCGATCTCGGTGCCGCCGGGAAGGCTGGTGCCCACCGCGCAAATGGTTGCGCCGCGCTGCAGCCAGGCGCCGTCAAACAGCGGCTGCTTGGAGCGCGTCACGGTGACGACCAGGTCCGCGCCGGCCACAGCCTCTTGCGGCGGCACTTGGCGCACCGTGATGCCGTAGCGCAGGGAAAGCGCGTCGCAGGCGTATGAGACGTCGGCCGTGTCGACGACGGCGATCTCGGAAAACCCCATGGTTTCCTGCAGGGCTTCGAGGTGCGTGCGGCCCTGGATGCCCAGGCCGAACAGCGCCATTTTTTTTGCGCCCAGCCGGGTGACCTTGCGCGCCACCCAGGCCGTCATCGCCGCGGTCCGGGCGCGCGTGATTTCCGCCGCCGGCATCACGTGATGCTGCTGCCGGGCCAGGTCGAAGAGGTTGACGAGAAAGTCGAACTGGCCGTTGAGGCTGGTATAGGTCTTGTACGCGGCGACGCCGCGGCTTTCCCACAGCGCGCCCATGCCGCTGAGCTTCCAGCTGCCGCAGTCGATGCGCTGGCGCGCCTGGATGGCCGCGTCGCCGCTGCGAAGGGATTCGAAGGCCGCGGGCAGGTCCTCCAAAACATTGCGCCAGTCGACCGTGCGGGCTATGTCTTCATCGGTATAGGTATGGATCATGGAATGCTTTCGAAAGAGGTGGCGGCGCTTGTGGGCCGAAGCCTGCGCTGAGGCGACCATCCTAAGTTGGCACGCCGGCTTGGCCTCATCACATTTCTGCGACCCCGATAACCTGGGGTTATGGCCTCCTCTGACGGGCTGGTCCGGCACGCCGGCGCCGGGCTTGACGCCTTGCGCTGTCGTTTGCCATGATGCCGCGAGGTCCGTTCTTGCCGATTGTTTTTTCTGAAAGCGTGCTTTCAAATGCCTTCATTGCCCTTTATCTTCCGCGCGGGTTTCAACTTGCCGATCACGATACTCAGCCTGTTGTTGCTGACTTGCCCGCTGGCATGGGCGCAAAAAGCGCAAACCGTGAATTTCGTGAGCGAGGACGGCAAGACCACGCTGGTGGCCTACCAGTACGCGCCCGATACGCCGGGCCCGCACCCGGCGGTGGTGATGTTGCACGGTCGCGGCGGTTTGTACTCGACGCTCAAGCAGACCTTTGATGCCGACTCGCTGTCTTCGCGCCATGCGATGTGGGTGAAGTTCTGGGTTGAACGCGGTTACGTGGCCCTGCTCGTGGACTCCTTCGGCCCGCGTGGTTATGCGCGTGGCTTTGAAGCGGGCACCAACGACGGCAGCCGCCCGGCCAGCGTCAACGAAATCTCTGTGCGCCCGCTGGACGCCTACGCGGCGCTGAAGTTTCTGCGCGGCCAACCTGGCGTCATCAAGGACAAGGTGTTTCTGCAGGGCTGGTCCAACGGCGGCAGCACGGCCTTGTCGGCGGCTTCCATCACGGCGCCCGGTATCGTTGCACCGACTGAAAGCACCGGCTTTCGGGCCTTCCTGAGCATGTACCCGGCCTGCGGGCAGGTCATGCGCAGGTACACAAGCAGCTACCGCAGTTATGCGCCCATGCTGTTGTTGATCGGCACCGACGATGAGGAGGTCAACCCGGAGCGCTGCGAGCGACTTTCCGAAGTTGCCGCGCGCAATGGCAGTGACTGGCAGTTTGTGCTGTATCCCGGGGTGGAGCATTCCTACGACACGCCCACACGCAAACGCGAATCCGTGGAGGCCAACAAGCTGGCGAGCGAGGACAGCAAGCAGCGGGCGCAGGCCTTCTTCGGGAAGTTCCTCGCGCGCTGACATCGGCCGCACCAGCCGGCTTTCCTGATTGATCGAACGCCCGCCTTGCAGCGGGCGTTCTGCTTTGTGCACGGTGCTGCCTGGGCGGCGGTGTTCCGGAGGCGCTGATACATATTTTTCGCCTGGATAAATAACCCTGGGTTATGGATATGGGCGGGTATTTCGAACTGGTCCTCAGAGGCAAATACCAGTCAAATATCCAGCGGGGAGAGAGCCGGCTTTCAAACACGGCGCCGGTCCGGCTGAAAGCCATTGAGAACTACAGATGCAGATGCAAGCAACCAACGTAAACAGATCCAGAAGCCGGCCTTTCAAACCCAGCGTCATAGGCGGGCTGCTGGCGCTTTCAGGTTATGGCGCTTTTGCGCAAGCGCCCGACGCTGGCCGCATGCTGGAGTCCATCCGCGACCGCACGCCGGGAATGAGCAACCCGGCGCCCGCGCATACGCCGGCCGTGATTGAAAAGCCCCCGGAAGAAAGCCGCGCGCCCTCCGCCGATTCAGGCGCGCGGGTGCTGGTGACGCAGTTCGCGTTCAGCGGCAACGACTCGATTGACACGCAGGCCCTGGCCGCTGAACTCAGCAGCTTTACCGGCCGCGAGATCGGCTTCGATGCGCTAGCCGAGGCGGCCGCGCGCATCACGCGCTTTTACCGCGAACGCGGTTTCCTCGTGGCGCGCGCCAACCTGCCCGCGCAGGACATCGCGAACGGCACGGTCAGGCTGGAAATCCAGGAGGGCCGGCTGGGTGCGGTCACCGTGGAACCTGCCAAAAATGTGCGCCTGGACCCGGCCGTCGTTCGGCGCTTCATCGCCGGCCTGTCACGCGGCGCGGTGATACGCGAGGCCGAGCTCGAGCGGGCCCTCTTGCTGCTGACGGACCTTCCCGGCATCACGGTGCGTGCCGTGCTGCGCGCAGGCGCCCAGCCCGGCACGGCCGACCTCGTGGTGCGCGTCAGCGAAAGCCCGCTGGCGCAGGCGCGCTTCGGTTTCGACAACCAGGGCAACAGCTATACCGGCCGCAACCGCCTGACGGTGGAACTGGCGGCCAACGACTGGCTGGGCCTGGGCGAGGCCTGGAGCGCCAAGGGCATCACCAGCTTCGAGGGCCTGACGGCCCAGACCCTGGGCGTGTCGGCGCCCCTGGGCGGCTCCGGCCTGCGCGCGGGCATCGCCTACACCAACCTGCTCTACAAAATCGGCAGGGACTTCGCGCCCCTGGATGCCAGCGGCGAGGGCGAAAGCCTCGGCGGTTTTATGGCCTACCCCTTCATGCGCGGCCGGCAGGCCAACCTCACGGGCCAGCTATCGCTGGAGCAGAAAAACTATATAGACCGCGTCAACCAGGCCGGCCTGGACGTGAAGAAGTCGTCGACCCTGGCCAGGCTGGACCTCTACGGCGACTGGCGTGACGGCGTGACGGGCAACCCCGCCCTGACAAGCTATTCGCTGGGCCTGACGCGCGGCCGGTTGAGCCGCGACACGATGAGCGACGCGGCCTTCGATGCGCGGTCAGCCATGACGGCGGGTAATTTCAGCAAGCTCAACTGGTCGCTCTCGCGGCTGCAGGCGCTGCCGGGCGGCTTTACGCTGCATGCCTCGCTGTCGGGCCAGCAGGCGTCGAAAAACCTGGACTCGTCGGAGGAGTTTTTCCTGGGCGGCCCCAACGGCGTGCGGGCGTATCCGCAAGGCGAGGGCGCGGGCGACGAGGGCTGGCTGTCGCGGCTGGAGCTGCGGCACGGCCTGGGCCGGCTTGGTGGTTTCGGCGTGGAAGGTTTTGTTTTCTATGACGCCGGCCGTGTGCGCATCGACAAAAATCCCTGGGATCCCGCGCAGGCCAGCAACCACCGCAGCTTGCAGGGCGCCGGCCTGGGCCTGGTGTTCACGCGGCCCAAGGCGCTGACCGTCAGCGTCGGCGTGGCCTTCAAGCCCACCAGCACGCCGAGCACCGTGGAAGCCTCGCACAGCCCGACCTTGTGGCTGCAGCTCAGCGGGGCGCCGCAAGCCTTCGCGGGACTCGGCTCCTCGCTCTCGGACGATGCGGAACTGAGTTCCGACAAGTTTGAAATTTTCGGCGGCTTCGGCCTGGAGTTCGAGCAGGTCGCGCGCGACGGCGCAACGGATGCCGGCCCCCGCGGCGCCACGCAATCGGCCTCGCCGACCGGCAGGCAGCTGCCTTCCTACCTGCGCATCAGCGATCCCTCATCGTCGATAGGGGTGCGCGGCGCGCTGGGCCTGGGCGGCGGGCTGGAAGCCTTCTGGCAGGTCGAGGCCGGCGTGGCCTACAAATACGTGCCCAAGACCGGGCCCAGTTCGGAGCGCCCCGAGTCCAACGCGGCCACCAGCCTGCAGGATGCGGGCGTGGGCCTGCGCAGCCCCGACTGGGGGGCCGTGCGCTACGGCCAGTGGACCATGCCGTTTCGTGACATGACCGCCAAGTTCGATCCCTTCAACGACTACGGCATAGGCGGCGCGGGCGGCATCATAGGCTCGCCGGGCCTGGGCGTGGGCTCTTCCAGCGCGGCCGGGCCGCTGACCGAAGTGGGCGACGCGAACAACGACGACGCGGCCTTCATACGCCGCCAGCCCGGCGTGTGGCAGTACGCCACGCCGGAATGGAAGGGCCTGTCGGCGCGTATCGCTTATTCCAACAACGGCCGCCGTCCTGCGCCCGACCTGGGCGCGGGCTCGGCCTGGGGTTTCAGCGGCTCTTATGTGAACGGTCCGCTCAAGCTCGGCATCGCCTACGAGCAGCACAACCAGTATTTCGGCATCGCCAGCCTGGGCCGCAACAACCGCGGCGTCGGCTCCTCGGCCACCGCGGTGACACAGGGCACCTCGTCGCGCGACTGGGCCGTGAGTTTCGGCGCCAGCTACACGATGGGCGCGACGACTTTTTCCATGCTGCTCGACAAGCTCTCCTATGCCGAGTCGGATGTGATTCCCGGCAACACGGTGGTGGACCTGCAAAGCTATCGCCGCCGGGGCCGCTTGTTCGGCGTGACGCACACCCTGGGCGCCTGGGAACTGCGTGCCAGCGCCGGCCGTGCATCGCCCGGCAGCTGCGACGTGGTGTCCAACGATCCCGCGCTGCGCGCCTGCTCGACCGCGGGCCTGGGGGCGAGCATGGTGGCGCTGGGCTTTAACCGCACCGTCAGCAAAAACCTCAGCGTCTATGGCACTTACTCGCGCATACGCAACGACGGTTCGGCGAACTACAACTTCCGCACCGGCGCGGTGTTCGCCTCGGCCGGCAACTCGCCCGGTGTGGGCGCCGACGTCACGGGCTACGGCCTGGGTTTCAAGTACAGGTTCTGAAGATTAAAGCTTCCGGGAAAGAGAGTTACCCATGCATACCGTCCATCGCCGCTCCCCTCGCGCCTTCCGCCCCATTCTGAATTCCGTCATGCTGGCCGTCCTGGCCCTGCAGGCGGGCCGGGTGCTTGCCGACACGCTTGCGGGCAATGCCTTGCCGACCAACGGCCAGGTGGTCGCCGGCTCGGGCAGCATCGCCGCCTCGGGCAATGTGCTGACCGTCAACCAGCTCAGCGACAAACTCACGGCGCAGTGGGACACCTTCAACATTGGCGCAGCGGCCAAGGTGAACTTCGTGCAGCCTTCGCGCTCGTCCATCGCGTTGAACCGCGTGATGTCCAACGACCCCTCCCGCATCTACGGACAGCTCAACGCCAACGGCCAGGTGTTCCTGGTCAACGCCGCGGGCATCCTGTTCGCGCCGGGTTCCAGCATCGACGTGGGCGGGCTGGTGGCCAGCACGCTGGACATTTCCAATGCCGACTTCGCGGCGGGGAACATGCGGTTTTCCAACGGCAACGGCGCCTCAGGCCAGGTGCTCAACCAGGGCACGCTCACCGCGAGCGAGGGCGGCTACATCGCGCTGCTGGGCCCCCAGGTTGCCAATGAAGGCGTGATCAGCGCACAGCGCGGCACTGTGGCGCTGGGCGCGGGCAACAGCGTCACGCTGGACATGCACGGCGACGGGCTGCTCAACCTGCAGGTCGACGGCGCCGCGCTGGCGGCATTGGCGTCCAACAGCGGCGCCATCCAGGCCGACGGCGGGTTGGCCGTGCTGGCTGCCCGCGCCGGCGGCGACCCGCTGGCCACGGTGATCAACAACAGCGGCACGGTGCAGGCCCGGAGCCTCAGCAACCGCAACGGCGTGATACGCCTCGAAGGCGGCGACAGCGGCGTGGTGGCCGTCAGCGGCACGCTCGATGCTTCGGGCTACGGCGCGGGCCAGACCGGCGGCACCGTGAAGGTACTGGGCGACAAGGTCGGGCTGTTTGCCGGCGCGCGCGTCGATGCCTCGGGCGATGCCGGCGGCGGCACCGCGCTGCTGGGTGGCAACTGGCAGGGCTCGGGCAGCGAGCAGCGCGCACGCGCGACCTTCATAGCTGCCGATGCGCAGATCAAAGCCGACGCGGTGAACACCGGCAACGGCGGCAAGGTCGTGGTTTGGTCGGACGAGAGCACGCGCTACTACGGCAGCATCAGAGCCAGGGGCGGCGCGGCTGGCGGGCAGGGCGGCAATGCCGAGGTGTCGGGCGTCAACTTCCTGGACTATGCGGGCACGGCCGACCTCACGGCCGCCCATGGCGGCGCGGGATCGCTGCTGCTGGATCCGACCAACATCACGATCTCCACGGGCGCCAACAGCGCGACCTGGAACGGCAGCAACACCTTCACCGGGTCGGGCGCATCGTCCATCCTCAACACCACCACGCTGGTGAACCAGCTGGGCACCGCCAACGTGACCGTGAGCACGGCCAGCGCCGGCGCGTCGCTGGGCGACATCACGGTCAGCAACACCATCGCCTACAACGGCGCGACCGACCGCACCCTGACCCTGCTGGCCAACCGCGACATCAACGTCAACGCCAACATCACGTCCGGCACGGCCAAGCTCAATGTGGTGCTGAATTCCGCCTCCACCGGCGGGGCCGCCGTCGGCTCGGTGTCGCTGGGTTCGGGTGCGCAGATCGTGAGCAACGGCGGCAACATCACCATTGGCGGCGGCCCTGACCCGACGACCGGTTACGCCACCGGCGGCGGCGTGACCACCATTGGCTTTCGCATGGTGGGCGGCGGCAGCCTGCTGAGCAGCGGCGCGGGCAACATCCTGATCAACGCCAAGGGCGCGACGGGCCAGGCCTTCTCCATGGGCACCAGCGCCAACACCATACAAACCACCAGCGGCAACATCACCATCAATGCCCGCAATACCGACGCCACCGCCTTCGGCATGAACAGCGGCACCAACCTCATCCAGTCCACCGGTACGGGCAACATCACGGTCAGCGCCGAGTCCACCGGCAATGCGCTGGGCATGACCATGGGCTCCAGCGGCAACAACACGATCCGCGTCGCCGACGGCGTGCTCAGCATCAACGCCAAATCGACGGGCTCCAGCAGCGCGCTGGCCATAGGCTCGGGCACCAACACCCTACAGGCCACCGGCAGCGGCAGCCTGGTTCTCACCGGCAACTCCAGCGGTTCGGGCAATGCCGTGTCCATGATCACCGGCACCAATCTGATGCGCACGGCGGGCGGCAGCATCAGCATCAGCGGCACGGCCACGGGCAGCGGCAGCGCCATCGTGCTGGGCGACGGCGCCGCCCAGGCCAAGGTCGAAGCCACGGGCGCGGGCAACATCACGCTCACGGCCAATCGCCCGGTCGCCATGAACCTGGCGACGCTCAGTTCCGCGGGCGGCAACATCTCGGTGTCGGGCACAGGCGCGGGCGCCACGCAAGGCATCGCGCTCACCGGCGGCAGCAAAATCCAGACCTCGGGCGCGGGCGGCATCACGCTCACGGCCACCAACACCGGCGGCAGCGCTTTGCTGATGGGCTCCGGCAACAACCTGGTCGCGGCCTCCGGCTCGGGCAACGTCACGCTCGATGTGCAGTCCAGCAACGCGGGATCTGGTTCCGGCCTGACCATGGGCAGCGGCGGCACCAACGCCATCCGCACGGCCGACGGTACGCTGTCCATCAATGCGCGCTCGGCAGGCACGAGCAGCGCGCTCGCGCTGGGTTCGGGCAGCAACACGCTGGAAGCAAGCGGTGCGGGCCAGGTGGTGTTGGGCGGCACGGCGACGGGCGCGGGCAACGGTATCTCGCTGGCCGGCGGCACCAACCAGGTCAAGACCGCCAGCGGCAACCTCACGATGTCGGGCAGCAGCAGCAACGGCGGCGACGGCATCACCTTCGGCTCGCTGAGCAATTCGGTGCTGTCGCAGGGCGGGAATATCAGCCTGGGCGGCGCGAGTTCGCGCGGCGTCGGCATTTCCATGGCCACCGGCACGAACCTGGTGCAGGCGGGCGGGCAGGGCAGCCTCAGCGTCAACGCGCAATCGGCCAGCACGGGCTCCGGTTCGGGCCTGGGCATGGGCACCAGCGGCAACAACACCTTGCGTACGGTGGACGGTACGCTGACGGTCAATGCGCAATCGGCCGGCACCAGCAGCGCGCTGGCGCTGGGCTCGGGCACCAACCTGATCGAAGCCACCGGAAGCGGTCAGGTTGTGCTGACCGGTAATGCCGCTGGGTCGGGCAACGGCATTTCGCTGGCTGCCGGCGGCACCAACACGGTCCGCACCGTGGGCGGCGGCATCTCGGCGACGGGCACGGCCATGCGCGACGGCGATGGCATCAACATGGCCAGCGGAAAAAACAGCTGGCTCACGCAGACCGGCAGCATCACGCTGTCCGGCGTTGCGGCGGGCTCGGGCACCGGCATCGCGATCAGGCCCAGCACCGACGTGGCGACGATTGAAGCGACCGGCGCCGGCAACATCACCTTCAAGGCCGACAGCTACGACAGCACACCGACGTCCACCGGCACGGGCTCGGTGCGTATTGCCAGTGCGGGCGGCGTGCTCGGCATCGAGCAGCTGACGCCGGGCGCCACCATCGGCATCGGCGAGGGCGCGACCGGGCAGCTCAACTGGAGCGGTGCGGAAATCGGCCAGGTCGCCACCGGCTTTTCATCGGTACGCATCGGCAATGCACTTTCAGGCGCCATCGATGTGCGGCCGCCGGCTTTTCCCGCGCCCGTGGTTTTGCCGGTTCGCTCCAGCGATGCGGCGCGGCAGCAGGCCGCCATCGTTGCCTCCACACAGGGCGAGGCGCCCGACTCGGCGGCGGCTCATGAGCCCCGCGAGAACACGCTGGCTTTGCGCGGTGAAGAACCCAATCTGCTGAAAGTGGAGGGTTTCGATGAAACGCCTTGAGCGACTTGTTGCGTTCGCCGCATTGCTTTGCGGCTTGGCCATGCCGTGCCTGGCCCAGGAAAAAGTGCAGTTCCCCAGTCTGGATCGCTGGCAGGGCAGCGAGCGGCTGGTGCTGGACGCTTACCTCTACAAGCCGCAGGCGGAGGGCCGTTTTGTCGCGCTGGTGATGTTCCACGGCTGCGCCGGCGCCCTGGGGAAAAACGGCGCCATCACCCAGCGCTTTCGCGACACCGCGAAACTGCTCAACGGCATAGGCTATGGCGTCTTGCTGGTGGACAGCTTCAACCCGCGAGGCGAACGGCAGATCTGCACCGTCACGCCCAAGGCGCGGGCCATCCAGGAAGAGCAGCGCTGGCTGGATGCCTACGGCGCGATCGAATACCTCAACACGCGGGATGACGTGGTGCACGGCAAGATAGGCGCCATCGGTTTTTCGCACGGCGGCACGGCGGCCGTGCAGGTGATGAATGCCGAGCTGCCCATCAAGCGGCAGGGCATGCCCGGCTTTGCCGCGGCGGTCGCCATGTACCCCGGATGCGCCTCCACGCTGGCGGCCAGGCCCGACTATGTGGCCTATGCGCCGCTGCTCATCCTGGCCGGCGAGCTTGACGACTGGACGCCGGCCCGCTATTGCCAGAGCCTGGCCGGGCGCAGCAAGGAACGCGGGCAACCCGTGGACATCGAAATCTACCCGGACAGCTACCACGGCTTTGACGAGTTGAGTCCCGTCAAGGTGCGTGAAGACGTGGTGCGCAGCGGAAAGGGCGTGCATGTGGGTGGCAACCCGGCAGCGCGTGTCGCTGCCCACGCCAGGATCCGCGAATTTTTCGCCAAATACCTGCCGGCCCAGTGAGCCGGCGCTCAACTCTTCAAAACTTATAAGGAAAAACGATGCGTTTACACACAACACACACAACAGCCCGCGCTTTGGCGCGGCTGGGTTTTGTTTTCTTCGTGGCGCAGACGGCGGTGCATGCCCAGTTGCAGCCGGTGCCGGCACAGGACGTCGCACCCGAGCCTTCCTCGGGCTATACCGAGAAGAAGGCCGTCACGGCCAAAAAATTCATGATCGCCACGGCCAACCCGCATGCGACGCGCGCGGGCCAGGAAATGCTCAAGGCCGGCGGCAGCTCGGTGGATGCGGCCATTGCTGCCGCCGTCATGCTGAACCTGACCGAGCCGCAGTCATCGGGCATAGGCGGCGGCGCTTTCATCGTGAGCTACGACGCGGCGCACAAGGGGCTCAATGCCTATGACGGCCGCGAGAAAGCGCCGGCCTCGGCCAAAGGCGACCGCTTCCTCGATGCCAAGGGCAAGCCCCTGCCGCTCAGGGAGGCCATCAACTCCGGCAAGTCCGTGGGCGTGCCCGGCCTGCTGCGCGTGATGGAACTCGCGCACCAGAAGCACGGCAAGCTGCCCTGGGCGAAATTGTTCGAGCCCACCATACGCCTGGCCGAGAACGGCTTTGCGGTGTCCGAGCGCCTGCACCACGTGATCAAACTCGACAAGACCCTGCGCGCCAACGCGAATGCGCGCGCCTATTTTTACGACGCGGCGGGCGAACCCCTGGCTGTGGGCGCCACGCTCAAAAACCCGGCTTTCGCGGCGGTGCTCAGGCGTGTCGCCAAGGAAGGCCCCGACGCCTTCTACAAAGGCGAGATCGCGCGCGACATCTCCGCCGCCGTGAACGGCCAGGCCCAGCCCGGCGACATGACGCTGCAGGACATCGCCGGCTACCAGGCCCGGGAGCGCACGGTGCTGTGCGGCGCCTACCGCGCCTACAAGGTCTGCGGCATGCCGCCGCCGTCGTCGGGCGGCATCGCCGTGCTGGCCATGCTGGGCGCGCTGGAGCGTTTCCCGCTGGCCGGCGTACGGCCGAATTCGACCGAGGCGGTGCACCTGTTTTCTGAAGCCGGCCGCCTGGCTTATGCCGACCGCGACTACTACGTGGGCGATCCGGATTTCGTGAACGTGCCGGCGACCGCGCTGGTCTCGCCCGAATACCTCAAGACCCGCAGCGCGCTGATACGCACCGATGCCAGCATGAAGCGCGCATCGCCGGGCGTGCCGGCCGGCGTCAAGATGGCCTGGGCGCCGGACGAAGATTCCGAGATACCTGCGACCAGCCACATCTCGGTCATAGACCCCGCCGGCAACGCGGTGTCCATGACGACGACGATTGAAGCCGTGTTCGGCAGTCACATCATGGTGCACGGCTTTCTGCTGAACAATCAGATGACAGACTTTGCGCTGGCACCCGAAGAGAACGGCCTGCCCGTGGCCAACCGCATCGAGGGCGGAAAACGCCCGCGCAGCACCATGTCGCCCACGCTGGTGTTCGACGCCGACGGCAAGCTGAAGATGACGGTCGGCTCGCCCGGCGGCAGCGCCATCATCAACTACGTGGCCAAGACGCTGGTGGGCGTGCTGGACTGGGGCCTGGATGTGCAGCAGGCGATTTCGCTGCCGAATATGGGAAGCCGCAACCGCGCCACCGAAGTCGAGCTGGGCAGCGAACTGGAAAAACTCGCCGGCCCTCTGAAGGCGCTGGGCCACGAGATGCAGGCCATCGAATTCACCAGTGGCCTGCAGGGCATCGTGGTGACGCCCCAGGGGTTGGTGGGCGGCGCCGATCCGCGGCGTGAGGGTTTTGTGTTGGGGGAGTAAGGTGCTTCCGCCTGGGTCGCTATCTGCGAAGATAGCGAGCTTTAGTTTAAGCAAACCCAGGAGCAAGCATGCAAGACGGTATCCACCCTGAGAGGCTTCGCGCCTGTGTGCGCGCATGAAGGCGGCCGGGCAACTGGGTTTTGGTTTTGACGAAGGCCTGCTGGCGATGGCCGCTGAGGCGGCCGCCGCCAGGCTGCGCAAGCCCAGGGCGCCCAAGCCTGCGGCCCCGGTTCTTGCGGCGCCCCCCGCCGCGACCGGCGACAGCCCGGAGGCCATGGCCGTCGCGCTGGAGCAGCATCCCGACTACCGCGTGCTCAGGCGGCTGGTGCCGGCCATGGCGTTTTCCCATGTGCCCCTGGGCCCCGTGGCCCACGTCGTGATCCTGGACACCGAAACCACGGGGCTTGATGCGTCGCGCGACCAGATTATGGAACTGGCGCTTCTGCGCATCCAGGTCGATACCGCGACCGGGCTGGCGACGGGCCCGGTGCAGGTTTACGACGGGCTGCGCGACCCCGGCATGTCGGTGCCGAAGATCGCGCGCGAGATCACCGGCATCACCGATGAGATGCTTGCGGGCCAGCAACTCGACATGGCGCGTGTGGAACAGCTGCTGGACGGCGTGGACCTGGTGATCGCGCACAACGCGGGCTTTGACCGGCCTTTCGTGGAGGGCCTGATTCCCCAGGCGCAAGGCTTGAACTGGGCCTGCTCCTTCGCCGATATCGACTGGACGGCGGCGGGCCGCGGTTCGGCCAAGCTCAGCACCCTGGCCTCCGAGCTTGGCTGGTTTTACGACGCGCACCGCGCGGAGATGGACTGTCACGCACTGCTCACGGTGCTGGCGGCGGAGCTGCCGGGCATGGGCGTGAACGGCCTGGCGCACCTGCTGGCCGCAGCCCGCCAGCCCAGCTACCGCCTGCAGGCCACCAGCGCGCCCTTCGCGGCGAAGGACCTGCTCAAGAACCGCGGCTACCGCTGGGACAACACCAACAAGGTCTGGCACACGCGGCTGGGTGGCGACGCAGCGTTGCAGGACGAGTGCGAGTGGCTGCAGCAAGCGGTTTACGGCGGGCGCGCCGCGCGGCTGGCGTGGGAACGCTACGATGCGGCGAGCCGCTACTCCGGCCGCGCAGGCACATCCGGTTGGGCGCAGCTCAACAGTTAATCAGTCCGGCCGCGCGGGGAACATTCATGCGCGGGCGATGTCTACCAAGTTACGATGATCCAGGAGTGCTCCATGAAGATATTTCAAACTGTTTCCGTTGCGGCGATTGCCGCGCTGTTGGCCGCCGGCTGTGCTTACACCGCTGTGCAGCCCGGAATGTCGCGTGAGCAGGTCATCGCGAGCTACGGAACGCCCACGCGCACCGTGCCCTTGGCTTCGGGCACGCGGTTGCAATATTCCACCCAGCCCGTCGGCCAGACGGCCACCATGGTCGACCTTGATGCCTCAGGCAAGGTCGTGAGCGCCAGGCAAGTCCTGAATCCGCAGGACTTTTCGAGGGTCGAGGCAGGCAAATGGACGCGCGAAGACGTGGAGCGCGAATTCGGGCGGCCCGCCACCGTGGACCGTGTTGGCTCCTGGTCCGGTGAGGTCATGACTTACCGCTGGGTTGCCGCCGACCAGCCCATGTTCTTCTGGGTGTACCTGGATGCCGGCAATGTGGTGCAGCGTGTTGGGCAGGGGATGGAGTTCCCTGTGCGAATGAACGACAACGGGTAAATTCACTCTCGATTCAAGTCTTCCTTCCCTGGGAGAGGGTGGGGGTGACGGCTGCAGCCTTTAAACACACCCAGCGCAGCATTCGGCGCCGCTGGCCCCCATCCCCCTTCTCCCAGAGGGGGAAGACGTAAGGCCTCAGTCGCGCGACACTGCGCGGCCAATTTCAGGCCAGCGGTGGTGCAAATACATCCACGCCACCAGGCCTATGCACATCATGCCCAACGACACCGCCGCCAGCGCGGGTGTGGAATGCATCACCAGTGGCGCGACGATGCCGGCCACGATGCCGTTGGCGGTCGAGCCGATGAAGGCCTGCAGCGAAGACGCCATGCCGCGCCGTTCGGGATAGAGATCCAGCACCAGCAAGGTGACCACCGGCACCATCAGCGCCCAGCCGAAGGCAAACACCGCAATCGGGAACAGCGCCCAGGACGCATGCGGCGTAAACAGCAGGTTGGCCGCCAGGTTGAGCACCGAGGTCACCAGCATGACGACGAAGCCGTGGCGTATCTGCTGCTTGGGCGCGATCTTGCCGGCCAGCCGGCCGCTGAGCCAGGCGCCGGACATGATGCCGGAAATGGTCAGGACGAAAAACCAGAAGAACTCAGTGGGCTGCAATGACAGGTGCTCGCCCAGAAAGGCCGGCGCCGACAGCACGTACAAAAACATGCCGTTGAAGGGCACGCCGCTGGCCAGCGCCAGCAAGAGAAAGCGCGGGCTGGAGCCGAGCTGCCAGTAGCCGCGCATCAAATGCCGGATTTCAAAGGGCTGGCGATCCAGCGGGGGCAGCGTCTCGGGCAGAAAGCGGAAGTTGGTCGCCCAGAGCACCACGCCCACACCGGTGAGGAACCAGAAGATGCTGTGCCAGCCCAGGTGCACAAACAGCCAGCCGCCCACGATGGGCGCCAGTGCGGGCGCCACGCCGAAATAAATCGTCACCTGGCTCATGACCTGCTGGGCCTGGGCCGGCGGGTACATGTCGCGTATGACGGCGCGCGAGACCACGATGCCTGCGCCCGTCGACAGGCCCTGCACCGCGCGAAAGAAAACCAGCTGGCCTATGCTTTGCGACAACGCGCAGCCCGCCGACGCCAGCGTGAAGAGCGCGATGCCCCAGAGCACCACCGGCCGGCGGCCGAAGCTGTCGGCCAACGCGCCGTGGAACAGGTTCATGAAGGCAAAGCCGAACAGGTAGGCCGACAGCGTCTGCTGCATCTCCACCGGCGAGGCGCCTAGCGACCGCGCGATGCCGGAAAACGCGGGGATGTAGGTGTCGATGGAAAACGGCCCCAGCATGCCGAGGATGGCCAGCAGGGCGGCGAGTGTCCAGCGCGGGGCGCGCCAAAGCTGGTCGGCGTTGGGGTTCATGCGTTCTTGAGTTTGAGGGCGGTTTCGTAGAGTTCGTTGCGTCCCAGGCCGGTGATGTCGGCGGCCAGCTTGACGGCGGTCTTCAGCGGCAGTTCAGCCAGCAGCAGTTGCAACACGCGCGTGCCGTCTTCGGCGCTTTCGGGCGCGGCGGACGGGTGCAGCACCAGGGCGAACTCGCCGCGTGTGCGCTGCGGTCCCGCAGCCAGCCAGGCGGCGAAGTCCTGTGCAGGCACGGTTGCGATTTCCTCGAATTGTTTGGTCAGCTCGCGACCCACCGTGACAAGCCGTTCACCCAGCACGGCCATGGCGCGTGCCAGCGCCTCGATGCGATGCGGCGCCTCCAGGATCACCACGGCACGCGGGTCGCTTTGCAGCGCGGCAATGGCCGTGTCGCGCTCGCCCGCCTTGCTCGGCAGGAAACCGGCAAACACAAAACCGGTCTCGCCGCCCGGGCTGCTGAGTCCAGCCACGCTGAGCACGGTGGTCACGCTGCTCGCGCCGGGCAGGGGCATGATGGCCAGCCCGGCCGCGCGCACCGCGGCGACCAGGCGCGCGCCAGGGTCGCTCACAGCCGGCGTGCCGGCGTCGCTGACATAGGCCACGCGTTCGCCGCGCCGCAGGCGCTCGATCACCAGGCCCGCCGCCTCGGCCTCGTTGTGCTCATGCACCGCGAGCAGCGGCTTGTCGATGCCGTACTGGCGCAGCAGGGGCTGCGAATGGCGCTTGTCCTCGCAGGCGATCGCATCCACGAGTTGCAGCACCTGCAGCGCGCGCAGGCTGATGTCGGCCAGGTTGCCGATGGGCGTCGCCACGACATACAGCGCGCTTTCCGGATAATGCTGCATGCCCGCCGCGGCGTGCGCCGCATCCAGTGCCAGGTCGAAAGAAGCGTTCAATGTGGTTTTCCAGAAAACAGGTTCCTAAGGTGCCACCGGCGGCCGCGGCCGCCGGCGCGCGGCCATTGTCCGGTCAGGTTACCACCAAGTCGCGCGGCGATGCCGCGGAGTCCGTCGCGCGCGCCTACCTGGCGCGGGCCGGCCTGCGCTTTGTGGAGGCCAATTACCACACACCCGGCCGCGGCGGCGGTGAGATCGACCTGGTGATGCGCGCGCCCGACGGCACGCTGGTGTTCGTGGAGGTGCGCCAGCGCGCGGACGACTCGCATGGCGGTGCGGCGGCCAGCATCAGCAGTGCCAAGCGGCAGCGCATCGTGCTGGCGGCGCGCCACTACCTGACGCGTTTCGCGAGCCCGCCACCCTGCCGCTTTGACGTGGTGCTGGTCAAGGGGACCCTGGAAGAAAAAGCAGGCGCCGCCATCGAGTGGCTGCCGGCCGCGTTCGACGCTTCGTGACCGGGGGCTTGCCGCTACGTGGCGGCTGTCTCGTCCAGGAATTGGAATTCACTGGGGTGCACGGTCTCGACCATCTTGTTGTCGCGCAGGAAGGCCACCAGCCAATGGCCGAACTTCTGCGTGAAATGCACGGGCACGGCTTCGTTGAGCGCGTGCGCGATGGACCGGCGAAGCGATGGGTCGATGTCTTGGCTGTCCGAAGGCTCCACGTCCACGCGTATCAGCATGAAGGTGCCGCGATCCTGCAGCTCCACGCTCGGGAACGACCATCTCGCGGCCGTTGCCTGCACAAAAGCCGTGGTCACCTGGTTGACGACCTCGGAATCAAAGACTGGACTGCTCATTTGCGTGAAGGGAGCTTTGTGGTAACTGTGTGTATCGATGATGGCTCAAACTTTCCCGCAGCGGTGGCCGCGCGCGGTGTTTTCAGGGTGAAGCGGGCATAGTTCCTGGAACTAGTTCCGGTTTTGGGCCTTGGCATTCGCGGGCTGCTCGCCCGGGACCGGCGGTGGTCTCACAAAAGCCCTCGAGTCTATAAAGCCTGCCGGCGGGCCGGCCATCGCGCGCCAGCCGGGGCGCGAAGGGCGACCATGACCCGCTATCATTGGCGGATGCTTGAACAACGCATAGAACAACAATTTATTGACAGCGCCGACCTCAAGTACCAGGCCGCCCAGGTCCTTTCCAAACCGATCGCGGCGGCGGTGCAGGCCATCCTGGCCAGCGTCACCAGCGGCGGCAAGGTGCTGGCTTGCGGCAACGGCGGATCGGCCGCCGACGCCCAGCATTTCGCAGCCGAGTTCGTCGGCCGCTATGAGCGCGAAAGGCCCGAGCTGGGCGCGATCGCGCTGACGACGGACAGTTCCATCCTCACGGCGATCGCCAACGACTACGATTTTTCGGTGATCTTTTCCAAGCAGGTCCGTGCGCTGGGCAGCGCCGGCGATGTGCTGCTGGCCATGAGCACCAGCGGCAACTCGGCCAATGTGCTGGCCGCCATCGAGGCCGCCCACGAGCGCGAAATGACCGTGGTGGCCCTGACGGGCCGGGGCGGCGGCAAGATCACCCACGCCCTGCGTGAAACCGATGTGCATATCTGCGTTCCGCACGAGCGGACCGCGCGTATCCAGGAAGTGCACCTTCTCGTCCTGCATTGCATTTGCGATGGCGTGGACACTCAGTTACTTGGCGACCAGGAGACCTCTGTATGAAACGTGTTTCGTTGAAACGGCTGACTTTGGCCATCGTTACCGCCACCCTGCTGGGCGGCAGCCTGACGGCCTGCTTCCCCCTGATGGTGGGCGGCGTCGCGGGCGGCGCGCTGGTGGCGACTGACCGCCGCACCTCGGGCGCACAGCTGGAGGACGAGGGCATAGAGCTGCGCGCCACCAGCCGCATCCGCAGCAATCTCGGCGAGCGCGTGCACGTCAACCTGACCAGCTACAACCGGCAGGTGCTGCTCACGGGTGAAGTGCCGAATGCCCAGGACAAGCAACTGGTCGAGCAGATCGTCGCGCGTGTGGAAAACGTGAACTCCGTGGTCAACGAACTGGTCGTCATGGGTAACTCGACCCTGACGCAGCGCTCTTCCGACACCCTGGTCACCGGCCGCGTAAAAGCCATGCTGGTCGATGCCCGCGACCTGTCCTCCAACGCCTTCAAGGTGGTGACGGAGCGCGGCACGACCTACCTGATGGGCCGTGTCACGCAGCGTGAAGCCGATCGCGCCACCGAGGTGGTTCGCTCCACGCCCGGCGTGCAGAAGGTCATCCGGATTTTTGAAATCATCAGCGAGGAAGAACTGGCGCGCATGCTGCCGGCCAAGCCCGCCGCTCAGCCGGCCCAAAGCACCAAGCCCGCGGGCAGCTGATACAAAAGATCAAAGACAACAATAGAGGACAAAGGCAGAGCGGCCGCACCGGGTAACCGGTGCGGCCGCTTTTTTTTGCCGGGGGTTTGCTTGCGTTTAGCGCAGGCGCTTGACGAGGCTTGAGGTATCCCAACGCTGGCCGCCCATGGCCTGTACATCCGCATAGAACTGGTCCACCAGCGCGGTGACGGGCAGGCGTGCGCCGTTGCGTTTGGCTTCGTCCAGCACCAGGCCCAGGTCCTTGCGCATCCAGTCGACGGCAAAGCCGAAATCAAATTTGTCGGCGACCATGGTCTTGCCGCGGTTGTCGAGCTGCCAGCTTTGTGCCGCGCCCTTGCCGATCACTTCCAGCACCTGGTTCACATCGAGACCGGCCTTCTGGCCGAAGGCAACCGCTTCGCTCAGGCCCTGCACCAGGCCGGCGATGCAGATCTGGTTGACCATCTTGGTGAGCTGGCCCGCGCCGCTGGCGCCCATCAGCGTGAACGCCTTGGAGAACGCCATGCCGGCGGGTTTGACGGCGTTGAACGCCGCCGCGTCGCCGCCGCACATCACGGTGAGCGCACCGTTCTGCGCGCCGGCCTGCCCGCCCGACACCGGGGCGTCGATGAACTGCAGGCCGAGCTTGGCTGCCGCCGCGTAGAGTTCTCGCGCCACATCGGCGGAGGCCGTGGTGTGGTCGACAAAGATGGCGCCCGGCTTCATGCCGGCAAAGGCGCCGTCGGCGCCCAGCGTGACTGCGCGCAGGTCGTCGTCATTGCCGACGCAGCAAAACACGATGTCGGCGCCGGCCACGGCCAGACGCGGCAGGGCCGCGTGTGCCGGCTTGGACGTCGCCGCGAATTCCGCGACCCAGGCGGAGGCCTTGGCGGGGCTGCGGTTGTAGACCGTGACGCTGTGGCCGGCCAGCGCCAGATGGCCGGCCATGGGATAGCCCATGACGCCCAGGCCCAGGAAGGCGACTTGGCGGGCGGAAGAGGGTTCGTAGGTTTTCGGGTTGGTTGATGTCACAGTGAAATCTCTCCGAGTCCGTCGGTTAGGGGTTGAGCAGCAATGATTATGGCTTGGTTGCGTGTTGTCGCGGGCAACCTCCACTTTCGGCGAGAAAGAGGTCCCGCCTTTTATTGCATGTGCTCCTGCGTCGGCCCCACAACACGCAGCCCAACTCCCCTCATGGGCTGTACTGCATCAAGCCGTTTCCGAAAGACCAGTTTTCCCGGGGCGTTTCAACCAGGTTGATGATGACGTCCGCTGCGCTGAAACTGCATTGCGAAGAAATTTGCCGCGCAATTTCAGAAAATAGCGCTTTCTTCATCTCCAGTGAGCGGCCGGGTGCGCAGAATATTTGAATGAAGGCCACATGCGCGGAGTGCCTGACACCGAGGAACTCCTCGGAGCAAATAAGCTCGTGCGGCGCGCGCCGCGTGAGTATCTGAAAGCGATCCGGCATCGGCACATTAAAGGTGTCTGCCAGGGCCTGGTGCACCAGGTTGGAGACTGCTGAGCACTCTTTGCCCGGTGTGGTATCGGGAAGGTCGATTCGCACGAGTGGCATGGGGTCCTTTCGATGGGTTGGCTTGCATGTTGCGGCGCTATGGGGCGGTGTAGCCCACCGGCTTGCCTAGCCTGCAGCTGCTCCAATGGCCTGCCCCAGGTCGGCGTTGGTATAGGCTTTGCCGGCAATTCCCCAGGCGCCGTCAACGGCATAGGTCACGTTGATGAAGGTACGGTCTCTCGGGTGTTCGCCCGCTTTGAGCTCATCAATGATGTCCGTGGCCGCCTTGATGAAGCGGCTTTTCACTGACTGGTCGGGGAAAGTGACGGAGGGAACCTTCACCTCTATGACCGCGAGCGACTGGGGTTTGCCGCCGGCGTAACTGTGTTCCTCAGGGTAAATATCGACATGCCCGATGACTGTAGGGGCCAGGAACGCGTTTCCGCCAAGGCCGTGTACCTGCAACAAGGCGTCCGCGATCCTGGAGAAAACCTCACGCTCACCTGCGGCTGTTAAAAGTCCCCGGGATAGCTGGATGGAGATGGGCATAAAAATCCTTTAGTGGTTGACGGCGCAACATGTCCGTGCGGTGTGAACTGTGCCCAGAATGCCTCCAGCCGGAAACATCTTCGAATGCATAATGCTTGTGTCAAATTTGCACAAGCATGAAGAACCTCAGCCTGGATGATTTCGCGCTGTTTTCGCGGCTTGCATCCGCGCAGTCGCTCTCGACGGTGGCGAGGGAGCGCAATGTCGCGGCCAGCCATATGTCGCGTTCGCTGGCGCGCATGGAGGCCCAATGCGGCCTGCGGCTGATGCACCGGACCACCCACAGCCTTTCCCTTACCGACGAAGGCGAGGTTTTTCTTGAATATGCCCAGCGCATTCTTGCCGAGCACAGGCAATTACAAAACAGTTTTGCCAGCCGCAGCCGGTCGGTGGCGGGTACGGTGCGTTTGAGCATCAGCCAGCTTCTTGCCGAATATGTGCTGATCCCGGGATTGGGCAAATTGCGTGCCCTGCATCCGGAGTTGAAACTGGACCTGCACCTTGATGATCGGCTGGTCAGCATGGCCGATGAGGCGGTCGATATCGTTGTGCGGGCGGGTGTCGCACCTCCACAGACAGCCATTGCCAGAAACCTGGGGAGCCATGGGCGTGCCCTGTATGCCTCACCCGGGTATCTCAGGAAGCACGGGGTTCCCCGTACACCGGCCGATCTTCAATCGCACAGTCTGATATCAAATACCGCTTCGATCACCCACAACCAATGGGACTTCGCAGAGGGTGGGGCTGCCAGCACACTTGCGGTTCAGGGGCAGTTGCGCGTCAATAGCAGCGCGGCGGTGGTCTCGCTGGCATTGGCGGGAGCGGGCATCGCCCGCATCAACGATGTTATCGGCCGAACGCTGGTGGCGCAGGGCAGGCTCAGGCCGGTGCTGGCCCGGTATTCGGTAAGCGGCGCTTATTCAATTGATGCGGTGATCCTGGCCGAGCGCCATCGGGCTCCTAAAATTCGTGCCACCATCGATTACCTTCAGGCTTGCTTCGGGGCTTTCACTTCTTCAGGCGTGGCTCCCAACCACAACAAAACCGGCAGTTCAGTGGTTTAAACGATAGCGAAGTTTTCGGTGCCTGCGGCCAGGTCTGTGGACTTGGCGCGCTGCGAGTTGAGCTTGATCTGCAGGCGCAGGTCGTTCACCGAATCGGCGTTGCGCAGCGCGTCTTCATAGGTGATGTAGTGGCTCTCGAAGGCGTCGTACAGGGCCTGGTCGAAAGTTTGCATGCCCAGGTTGCGGCTCTTCTTCATGATCTCCTTGATCTCGGAGACTTCGCCCTTGAAGATCAGGTCGGAGATCAGCGGCGAGTTGAGCATGACTTCCACCGCGGCGAAGCGGCCCTTGCCGTCCTGCTTGGGCACCAGGCGCTGCGAGATCATGGCCTTGAGGTTGAGCGACAAATCCATCAGCAGCTGGGTGCGGCGCTCTTCGGGGAAGAAGTTGATCACGCGGTCAAGCGCCTGGTTGGCGCTGTTGGCGTGCAGCGTGGCCAGGCACAGGTGGCCGGTTTCGGCGAAGGCGATGGCATGTTCCATGGTTTCGCGGTCGCGGATTTCGCCCATCAGGATGACGTCGGGCGCCTGGCGCAGCGTGTTTTTGAGGGCCGCTTCCCAGCTGTCGGTGTCCAGGCCTACTTCGCGCTGCGTGATCACGCAGTTCTTGTGCGCGTGGACGAACTCCACCGGGTCTTCAATCGTGATGATGTGGCCGTAAGACTGCTCGTTGCGCCAGTCCACCATGGCGGCCAGCGTGGTCGATTTGCCCGAACCGGTGGCGCCGACCAGGATGGTCAGGCCCCGCTTGCTCATCACCACTTCCTTGAGCACCTGCGGCACGCCCAGCCCGTCGATGGTGGGCAGCGTAGCCGGAATCGTCCGCATGACCATGCCGACCTTGCCCTGCTGGATGAAGGCGTTCACACGGAAGCGGCCCACGCCGGGCGGCGAGATCGCGAAATTGCATTCCTTGGTGCGCTCAAACTCCGCTGCCTGCTTGTCGTTCATGATGGAACGCGCGAGCGCCAGCGTGTGGCCCGCGTTGAGCGGCTGCGGCGACACCTTGGTCACCTTGCCGTCCACCTTCATGGCCGGCGGAAAGTCGCCCGTGATGAACAGGTCGCTGCCATTGCGGCTGACCATGAGTTTGAGCAAGTCATTAATGAATTTACTGGCCTGGTCGCGTTCCATGAACGACTCCTAAAAAATGATGCCCCCACGCTTGTCGCTTCGCGTACTGTGCCGCCCCCCGAGGGTGCCGCTGCGCCTGCGGCCCGGCAAAGCCGGTTCCGCGGCCCCGGCTGGCCTGGGGCGGGTTTGTACTGCGAGTGTCACGCATGGTTCTAGCCTGGGAAATTCTCGGGGATCTTGGCTTTGCTGCGGGCTTCCCCGGGCGAAATCACATTGCGTTTGACCAGCTCGGTCAAGTTCTGGTCCAGCGTCTGCATGCCCACGCTGTTGCCGGTCTGGATGGCCGAATACATCTGCGCAACCTTGGCTTCGCGGATCAGGTTCCGGATCGCGGAGGTGCCCAGCATGATCTCGTGCGCAGCCACGCGGCCTGCGCCGTCCTTGGTCTTGCACAGGGTTTGTGAAATCACGGCTTGCAACGATTCCGACAGCATGGAGCGGATCATTTCCTTTTCCTCGGCCGGGAACACGTCGATGATCCGGTCGATCGTCTTGGCGGCGCTGGAGGTGTGCAGCGTACCGAAGACCAGGTGGCCGGTTTCCGCGGCCGACATGGCCAGTCGAATGGTTTCCAGGTCGCGCATTTCACCCACAAGAATGGCATCCGGGTCTTCGCGCAGCGCGGATTTCAGCGCGGCGTTGAAGCTCAGGGTGTGCGGGCCGACCTCGCGCTGGTTGATCAGGCATTTTTTGGATTCATGCACGAACTCGATCGGGTCTTCCACCGTGAGGATGTGCCCGTATTCGGTTTCGTTCAGGAAGTTGACCATGGCCGCCAGCGTGGTGGATTTACCCGAGCCCGTGGGGCCCGTCACCAGCACCATGCCGCGAGGCTTGAGCGCCAGGTCGCCGAAAATCTTGGGAGCGTTGAGCTGCTCCAGCGTCAGGATTTTGGAGGGAATGGTTCGCAGCACGGCGCCGGCGCCGCGGTTCTGGTTGAAGGCATTGACGCGAAAGCGGGCCAGCCCGTCGATTTCGAAAGAGAAGTCGACTTCCAGGAATTCTTCGTAGGTTTTTCGCTGGGTGTCGTTCATGATGTCGTACACCATGGAATGAACCTGCTTGTGGTCCAGCGGATCGATGTTGATGCGCCGCACGTCGCCGTGGACCCGGATCATGGGGGGCAAGCCAGCCGACAAATGCAAGTCAGACGCCTTGTTCTTGACGCTAAAGGCCAGCAACTGCGTGATATCCATCCCAGGACCCTCTTAAAAATGGTTTTCAACTAAAGTTTACAGTTCGATTATGACCACGATTGTGCGCAATCTCCAGCTAGTCCGTGACCGTATAACCACGGCCTGCTTCGCCGCCGGGCGCAATCCAGCCACCGTGCGGCTGCTGGCTGTGTCCAAAACCTTTGGCCCCGAGGCCGTCGCGGACGCCGCTTCGGACGGTCAGCGCGCCTTTGGCGAGAACTACATCGCCGAGGGTGTGGAAAAGATACTTACATTGCGGAGCCAACGAGGGGCGGGCGGCGATGCCCTCGAGTGGCACTGCATCGGCCCGGTGCAAAGCAACAAAACCCGTTTGGTCGCCGAGCATTTTGACTGGGTGCAGTCCGTCGACCGGCTCAAGATCGCCCAGCGCCTGAGCGAACAGCGACCGGACGGCCTGCCGCCGTTGCAGATCTGCCTGCAGGTCAACATCGACGGCGGCGCCAACAAGTCGGGCCTGGCGCCGGCCGAAGTCCAGGCCCTGGCGCAGGAAGTCGCGCAACTGCCGCGCCTGGTTCTGCGAGGCCTGATGGCCATCCCCGAGCCTGCCGCTGATTTTGACGCGGCCTGCGCGGTGCATGCCAGGACCAAGGCGGTTTTTGATGCGGTCAATGCCTCGGGTGTGCTGCCCGCGCCCATGGACACGCTGTCGATGGGGATGACGGGGGATCTTGAGGCTGCCATCCATGCGGGTAGCACCATGGTGCGGGTCGGTACGGCGATTTTCGGAAGCCGTTGAGAGGCCCCCACGGTCGCTCACTTCGTGTAGCTCCCGAGGCCTTGCAGGCCGCGGCTCGCGAGACGCTTCGCCTCTGTCGCCGTCCAAGCCTGCGCAGGCAGGCTTGGAGCCGCGGGCTCCAGCCCCTCGGGGGCCGCTGCGCCTGCGGCCCGGCAAAGCCGGTTCCGCGGCCTCTGCTGATTAAGAGGAACTCTCGTTACGGTCTATTTCTTCGGGGGGGCGATGGGTTTAATGGCTCCGCAGTCCGCCGATAGCCATTTGCCCGAGGCATCCATGGTCATCTTCTCGGGTTTGCCTTTGACGTTGCTCGTGACGTTCATCTTCATGGTGTAGGCGGTATCGCCGCTGAAGGTCATGACGCCTTCGCCGCTGGAAGGCGGCTGCGCGCACGTATAAGAGAACTTCACCGTGTTGCCGCTGGCCGGCGACCGGGTGGTCTTGCAGTCGCCTTGCTGCTGCTGGGGCAATTCATTGCGCTCGGCCATCTCTTTGGTGATGCACATCTTCATGCTCATACCGCCACCGGCGCCCGGCGTCATCGACATGCCCTGCTTGGCCATCATGTCCTGCATTTGCTTGCGCTGCTCGGGCGGCATGCTGGCCATCTGCTTTTCCATATTGGCCATGGCTTTTTCCATTTCGCCGGAGCTCGACTGCATTTTGTTGGTCATTTCCCACAAGCCGGGCTTGGTGGTTTGCGCGTGGGCGCCGGCGGCGAATGCCAGCGTGGCGCCTGCCAGCAAAAGAGGTGTCGATTTCATGGGCACTCCTGGTGAGGTCGAAAGGGAAAGCGAAGAAAAGAGTAGGTATGTGGATGGAGCTCGCATTATGGGCAGAGGGGAGCGCTTCAACGCATGAATTTTCCGCCGCGCCCGATGATGGTCAGGTCCGTGAAGCGCGAGCCTTCGTGGCTTTTGGGCGCGTAGTTGATGGTGAAGCCGCCCATGTTGTGGTCGCGCATCGACTCCAGCGCCGTGGCCAGGCTTTCGCGGGTCAGAAGCTTGCCGGCGCGGCGCAATCCTTCGGTGAACACCTTGGCCGCCAGAAAGCCTTCCATGCTCGAGAAATCAAAATCCTTGTGGCCGGCTTCCGTCATGCGCTGCTGGTACTCGCGCACGATGGCCGACGACGGCGTGTAGGGAAAGGGCACAACCTGCGAAATGGTCACGCCGGCCCCGGCGTCGCCCAGCTCCTCGGCCAGAGCCTTGGAGCCGACAAAGCTCACATTGAAAAACTGGCCGCCGTAGGCTTTGGTCCGGGCCTGTTTGATCAGCGCCGCGCAGGATTTGTAGGCGCTGATCTGTATCACCGCCTCGGGCGCGGCCTTGAGGATTTCCGCCAGCGGCGCGGCCACATCCACGCTGTTGCGCTCCACTGTCACGCTGGCCGCAGGTTTGAGGTTGCGCTTGGCCAGCGCCCGCATTACGCCCTCCAGCCCGGCCTTGCCGTAGGAATCGTTCTGGTAGAAGACCGCGATTTTGGTGATGCCGACGGTGCTCAGGTGCTGCACGATGCGCTCGGTTTCATCGAAGTAGCTGGCGCGGACATGAAAGATGTTGCGGTTAAAGGGCTCGCGCAGGGCTTGCGCGCCGGTGAAGGGGCCTATCAGCGGGATGCCTGCCGCATTGATGGCCGGCACGGCGGCCAGCGTGGTCGGCGTGCCGACCGAGCCGACCAGCGCGAACACCTTGTCTTCCTCAATGAGTGCCTTGACTGCGGCGGCGGCTTTCTCGGGTTCGTAGCCGTCGTCGCGCGAGACCAGCTTGAGGCTGCGGCCGTTGATGCCGCCCGCCGCATTGACCGCGTTGAAGTGGGCCAGTATGCCCAGCTGCATGCGCTTGCCCAATTCAGCGGCCGGACCGGTCTGGGCGGCGAACTGTCCGACCAGGATTTCGCTGTCGCTGACACCGGTTTCCGCAGGGTGCGCTGCAGTGGCGGCCAGCGCCAGCAGCAATGCGCCGAATCGGGACCATGGCTGGGTGTTCATCAGGAAGCCCTCCTTTGGTGTTGTCCGCAGCCGGGGATCCGGCGGCGGCCTGCCTATGCAATGCATCACCTATGTCCTGCCAAGGTATCCCAAGCCTGCCGGCTTGGCAACGCGGTTAGCCCCGGTTATTTCAGTTCAGCGCTTCAAAAGCGGTAAAAAAGCCGAAAAAAAGGTGCAAAAGTCTCGAATTTCGCGATGGATGGTCAAGGGCAGGCTTACACCCCCAACGCCAGCCGGGTGGTGTTCTTGACTTCTTCCATTACCGCATAGGTGCGGGTTTCGCGCACGCCCGGCAGCTGCCAAAGCACCGTGCCGGCAAAAGAGCGGTAGGCCGCCATGTCGGCCATGCGGGTCTTGAGCAGGTAGTCAAAGCCGCCGGCCACCATATGGCATTCGGTGATTTCATGGTGCACCTGCACGGCCGCCTTGAAAGCCTCAAAAACATTGGGGGTGGTGCGGTCCAGCAGCACTTCGACAAACACCATCATCCCGGCGCCCAGCTTCAGCGGGTTGAGCAGGGCTTCATAGCCCAGTATGTAGCCATCCCGGCTCAAGCGCTGCACCCGGGCCAACACGGCCGTTGGCGACAGGGCCACGCTCTCGGCCAGCTTGAGGTTGGAAATCCGGCCGTCCTGCTGCAGAACATTCAGGATTTTGAGGTCGATGCGGTCAATTTCTGCGGAGGCTTCAAACATACCTAGTGAATTATTCGGTGAATATGAAAAATTTAGCGGGAAATTCAGCATTATTCAATGGAACATCGTTGCATCCACTGAATAAGTGCCTTAAACCGCGAAATCCTCCATGGAGCCTCCAATGTCCGCCTCCCCGCGCCTGCCTTTCCCCTATCGCCCTGAAGCCGAAATCGTCGCTGGCCACCTGCGGGTCCTGGCCGGTGCGCTGGACTGGGCCGCGGCGGCGCACTCCGCCCAACCCTGGGTACAGGCCGTGCGCGACAACCCGCCGCCCTTCTGGGCCATGGAAAGCCTGCTCAAGGAATATCCGATCTCCAGCGCCGAGGGCCTGGCCCTGATGCGACTGGCCGAAGCCCTGCTGCGTGTGCCGGACGCCGAAACGGCGATTGCGCTCACGGCCGACCAGCTGGGGCGCGCCGACTTTGATGGCGCCGGCGACGGCGTGATGGCGCGGCTGTCGGCCTCCGCGATCGCGATGTCCAAGATGTTTCTGCCCGAAGGCGGCCAGCCCAATTTGATGAGCAAGCTGGGCGCGCGCACCGTCGTGGCCGCCACCTTGCGCGCCGTGCAGCTCCTGGGCCGCCAGTTCGTGCTGGGCCAGACGATTGGCGATGCCATGGGCGAGGCCGATGACGCGCGCAAAAAAATCCCCAACCTGCGTTTCAGCTACGACATGCTGGGCGAGGGCGCGCGCACCGACGCCGACGCGCTGCGCTATCTGGCGAGCTACACCAACGCCATCCGGGCCATCGCCGTTGGCGCGAATGCCGCGGGCGCTACGGAGAAAAACGACGGCATCTCCATCAAGCTCAGCGCCTTGCATCCACGCTACGAAGATGCTCAGCGTGAACGCGTGATGGCTGAGCTGGTGCCGCGCGTCTGGGGCTTGTGCGAACTGTCGGCCCGGGCCAATATCAACCTGACCATAGACGCCGAAGAAGTTGATCGCCTGGAGCTGTCGCTCGACGTATTTGAAGCGCTGGCCGCCCGCGTCGCGCAGCACCATCCACAGTGGCAAGGCTTCGGCCTGGCCATGCAGGCCTACCAGACGCGCGCGCTGAATTTGATCCAGCACATCGCCGCCATCGGCCGCAAGTACAAGCTGCGCCTGATGTGCCGGCTCGTCAAGGGCGCGTACTGGGATTCGGAAATCAAGCGCGCGCAGGAAATGGGCCTGCCGCACTACCCGGTGTTCACGCACAAGCACCACACCGACGTGTCTTACCTGGCCTGCGCGCAAGCCCTGCTGGCCGCGCCCGATGCCATCTACCCGCAGTTCGCCGGCCACAATGCCGCGACCATTGCCGCGATTTTGCAGATGGCTTCGCGCAATGCCGTACCGTTTGAGCTGCAACGCCTGCACGGCATGGGCGAGGGCGTGTTCCGCGAGGTGCTCAAGAACCCGCTGATCAGCTGCCGCGTTTACGCGCCCGTGGGCGCGCACCGCGACCTGCTGGCCTACCTGGTGCGGCGCCTGCTGGAGAACGGCGCGAACTCTTCCTTTGTGCATCAGCTCGCCGACGAGTCGGTCGGCATGGGCGAACTGCTGACCTCGCCGCTGCGGCTGGAGCCGGAATCTTCGCTACCCTTGCCGCCCGTGCTCTACGGCCCGAGCCGGCCCAATAGCCTGGGTCTTGATCTGACTGTCGAAAGCATGCGCGCGCCGCTGCTGGCCGCATTTGGCACCACCCCAGTGCCCCTGGTGCCGGAGTTTGACCCCCGGCAGGCCCCTGGTTTGCTTGAAAAAGGGGTTGCCGCGTATCAGCACTGGAGCAAGGTCGACGTGACTGAACGCGCGGTGATCCTGCGCCGCGCTGCTGATGCGATGGAGCGGCAGATGCCGAAGTTTTGCGCGCTGCTGGTCAAGGAAGCCTTCAAGACCTGGGGCGACGCGGTGTCGGAAGTGCGCGAGGCGGTGGACTTTTTGCGTTACTACGCCAATGAGGCCGAGCGCATCATGCAGCCCGTGGCGCTGCCCGGCCCGACAGGCGAGACCAATGCGTTGCGCCTTACCGCACGCGGCGTCTGGGTCTGCATCAGCCCCTGGAATTTTCCGCTGGCCATCTTCACCGGCCAGGTTGCGGCCGCCTTGGCCACCGGCAACGCCGTGCTGGCCAAGCCCGCCGAACAGACACCGGGCGTGGCCTGGGAAGCGGTCAAGCTGCTGCATGAAGCCGGCGTACCCGAAGGCGCGCTGCAGCTCGCACACGGGCCTGGTGAGACTGTAGGCGCGGCGCTGGTGGCGGCGCCCCAGGTAGCCGGCGTGGTGTTCACCGGCTCCACCCAGGTCGCAAAAATCATCAACCGCGCGCTCGCCGCCAAGGACGGCCCCATCGTCCCGCTGATCGCCGAGACCGGCGGCATCAACGCCATGCTGGTCGACAGCACGGCCCTGCCCGAGCAGGTCGCCGACGCAGTGGTGCAAAGCGCGTTTCGCAGCGCCGGCCAGCGCTGCTCCGCGCTGCGCCTGTTGTGCGTGCACGAAGGTATTGCCGACCATGTGATTGAAATGATCAAAGGCGCGGCGCAAGAGCTGGTGGCCGGCGAGACCGCCGACCTTGTCACCGACGTCGGCCCGGTGATTGATCGCGAAGCCTTTGACAACATCCAGAAGCACCTCCAACGCCTGGGCTCAAGCGCCAAGGTGTTGGTCGCCCCGGCGGAGGCTGCGCGTGCTGCATCCGGTCCCCTGGCCAGTCTGATCCCGCCCGCAGCCTTTGAAGTGAGCAAGCTCTCCGAAGTCAAAGACGAAATTTTCGGCCCCGTGCTGCAGGTCGTGCGCTGGGGCAGCGGCGACCTCAAAGACCCGCAAGCCGTGATCGCGCAGATCAACGCATTGGGCTACGGCCTCACCTTGGGCATACAGACCCGCATCGACTCCCGCGCGCAGGCCCTGGCCGCGGCCGCCCACGTCGGCAACATTTATGTGAACCGCAACATGATTGGCGCGGTGGTGGGGGTGCAGCCGTTTGGTGGGGAGGGACTGTCCGGCACCGGGCCGAAGGCCGGCGGGCCGCACTACCTCTATCGGTTTTGTGCTGAGCAGACGGTGACGGTGAATACGACTGCGGCTGGGGGGAATGCCGCGCTCCTGGCTGGAGGGGCTTGACGGGCCGGGTCTTGCTCCGGCCTTGCGCGCTCTCCCTCTCGTACCTCTGTTTCTTCTCCGCCCTATTCTTAGTTCTGCTGGCCGGGGGTAGCCCGGCGGCTACTCACTTTTCTTTTGCTTCGCCAAAAGAAAAGTAAGCAAAAGAAAAGGCGACCCTGGTGTCTGCGTCCCCTTCGCTTCGCTACGGGGCAACCTGCGGTGCTCGGTTCAGGCGGGGTCTCGCTAAACTCGCTTCGCTCAGACAACGCGATCCCTTATCCGCCTGAACCTCCGCTCCTCGGCGTATACACAAGGGGCCCGAATACCAAACGGCCGAAGACAAAAACCGAATACCTAAAACAAAAAGGACACGCGATGCGTGTCCTTTTGTTTTGAATTTGTATTGCTCTTCTTGTATTTGAATTCGGACTTCCCCGTCCTGGCTGGGCCGAGGAGCGCAGAGCCAAGCGGATCAGGGATCGCGTTGTTTGAGCGCAGTGAAACGGAGCGAGTTTAGCGAGACCCCGCTTGGCTCGAGCACCGCAGGTTGCCCCGGAGCGAAGCGCAGGGGACCCAGACTGCGGGTCGCCTTTCTTTTGCTTACTTTTCTTTGGCGAAGCAAAGAAAAGTGAGTCGCCGCCGGGCGACCCCGGCCAGCAACCCTCAGCAGAGAAAACAAGGGAAAGCAAAGGTAGAAGAGGAAGAGGGAGGAAGCGCGCAGGACCCGGCGCAAGACCCGGTCACCGAAACCCATACAACCCAGCCGGGTTGTCCACCAAAATCCTTTTCCGAACCGCGTCACTCGAAATCCAAGAGAACAGCAAGTCATAAAGGTCAACCTCGGAGGGCGCCGGATTCCGCCCCGGATGCGGCCAGTTGCTGGCCCAGAGGCAGCGCTCGGGAAACTTCTCGGCCAGGGTGCGCGCGATCAGGCTCACATCGTCATATGCCGGTGCACCTGTCTTTGAGGTCTCGTAAGGCGCCGACAGTTTGATCCACACCCTGCCGGTGTCCAGGATCCGTAGCAGCGACTGAAACGAAGGATGTTCAGGCTTGACGGGTTCCAGGAACTTGCCGTTGTGGTCGATGACGAGCTTGCAGGGCAGGCGTTTGAGCAGCTCTTCATGCTCGGGAAAATTGCGACCGTCGAGTTGCAGGTTGATCATCCAGTCCATGCTTGCGAGCCGGGCGGCCATGGGCTCTAGCGATTCCCACTGCAGCACCGGGTTGATCATCATGTAACGCACTCCGCAAATTCCGCCCTCGTCCAGGCGCCGCAGTTCGGCGTCAGGCACGTCGGGCGCGACCAAGGCGATGCCGCGGCCGGATTCGCCGAGTTGCGCCACGGCGTCCAGCGTGCAGCTGTTGTCAAAACCGTAGGCCGAGGGCTGGACGATGACGGCGCGGCTCAAGCCCAGCGCTTTTTGCACCTCGCGATAGGTCGCCACCGGCAGGTGCGGTGGCACCCAGGCCACGTTGGGCACCATGGGGTATTTGTCTTCATAGATGTGCACATGGCAATCGCAGGCGCCGGCGTAGGTGGTGTTATGGGTGGCTTGCATGAAAAAAGCTTTCGCGAAAAAAAGAAAGGCAGTATCAGGCTGTTTGCGGCGCCTGGGTGGCTTGTTGCCAGCGCGTGGCCTGCGCGGCATTCACCGCGCCCTGGGGCGCGCGGCCCTGCAGCAGCTCCGCCACTTGCGCCACGGTTTCCATGGCCTGGTGTTCCACCGCCGGTGGTGTGAGGCCGCCTATGTGCGGCGAGGCGATCACGCGCGGGTGCGCGGCCACGCGCGGCGAGGGCATCTGGTCGGGCGCGCGGCCCACGTCCACCGCGCAGCCGGCAATCGTGCCGGCATCCAGCGCCGCGAGCAAGGCGTCATCATCGACCAGGTTGCCGCGCGAGGCATTGATGAAAAACGCACCGGGCTTCATCGCCGCAAAACGTGCCGCGTCCATCAGGTTTTCGGTGGCGTCCGTCGCGGCGGCCAGGCATACCACGTAGTCGGACCTTTGCAGCAAGGGCAGCAGCTCGACCTGCTCCAGCTCCTTACGGCCGGTGAATGTGTAAGGGTCGTGCACCACGATGCGCATGCCCAATGCCAGCGCCACGTCGCAGAGGTAGCGGCTGATCTGCCCATAACCGATCACGCCCAGCGTGGCGCCGCGCAGCTCGCGGCCCATGGTGGGCGCCACGGGCCGGCCCGCGTGGTAGTCGGCCGTGCTGGCGCTGATGTGGCGGCTCAAGTCAATCATCACGCCGATGATCCATTCGCTGACCGAGGGGATAAAACCCGCGCTTGCCTGGGTGACCAGCACGCCGTGGCGGCTGGCGGCCGGCACGTCGATGTTGCGGATGTCGATGGCGCAGCGCACAAAGGCCAGCAAGCGGGGCAGACCAGCGAACAGCGCTTCGTCGCCCACCGTCTGGCGGTAGGAGATGATGACATCGCAGTCGGCGGCGAGCGCTGCCAGCTCGCTCGAAGAGAGATCGGTGTCGCCGGGATTGAAACGCACGTCGGCAACACGCTGCAGCGCGGCGATCGCGCGGTCGCCGAAGTAGTGCGCAAGCTTGCTCTGGGGGTGGCTGACGAAAACCGTTGTCATTCAAGCGCCTTGTGTTTTGCCTGTATCTAAAAATCAGCGCCTGCCGGCCTGGTACTTCGCGACCGAGTCGCGTGCCACCAGCGTGGGCTGGAAGATGTATTCCTGGGTCTCAATGGACGGGTCGGCCAGGCGGCTCATCACGCGCTCGACCATGACTTGCGCCATCTCGGGCACCGGCAGGCGCACGCTGGTCATGGCCGGATGCATCAGGGTGGAGAGAAACACGTTGTCTATGCCGATGACCGACACGTCTTCGGGAACGCCCAGGCCCGCGTCCCTGAAGCCCGCCATCAGGCCGAAGGCCATCAGGTCGTTGACGCCTATCACGCCGGTAGGCCGCTCGGGCAGTTTGGCCAGCAGACCTGCCTGGGCGCGGCCGACTTCGCTCATCATCGAGTCGCCATACTCGTCGACCGGCGTGCCTTCAACCACGCGTGCGCTGCCTTCCAGCCCTGCGCTTTTGGCGGCCGCCAGGAAGCCGGCGATCTTCTCGTTACGGCTCATGGTGCGGCCGGCCGGTGTGACAAACGCCAGCCGGCGGTGGCCCAGGTCTATCAGGTGCTGGGTGGCGATGCGCGCCGACTCAAAGCTGTCCACCGTGACGTGGTCGACGATGGAGCGCATATTGGGTGTGGCGCGCCTGTCGTAGCTCACCATCACCATGCCGCGCTCGGCCGCGGCTTCCACGTGCTGCTCGTCGATCAGCGAGGAAATGATGATCACGCCGCGTACGCCGTGGGCCAGCAAATCCTCGAAGAAGCGTGTCTCTTTATCCCTGTCACGGTAGGTGTTGCCTATCATGATGCGAAAACCGTAGCGCTCCTGCGCCAGGGTTTCGATCTCACGCGCGATGAAGCCGTACATGGGGTTGGCCATGGACGGCACCAGCAGGCCGATCAGCGGCGTGTAGCCGGTTTTGAGCTGGCGCGCGGTGGAGTTGGGCCGGTACTTGAGCTGGGCGATGGCGGCCTCCACGCGCGCCAGCGTCTCGGCGGCCATGCGGTTGGCACGGCCGTTGAGCACGTTGGACACGGTGCTGGTGGAAACCCCGGCCAGGCTGGCGACATCTCGGATCTTGCTCACGGCGATTTTCTTTTCATCAAGAGGTTGAAGGCTGTCACAACCCCATGCGTTGCGGCAGCCACAGCGAAAATTGCGGCACCAGCACCAGCAGGATGAGCGTGACGAACAGCACCGCCAGGTATTTCATCATGGGCCGGGCCACGTCCTTGACGTTCGTACCGGTGATGGCGCAGGTGGCAAACAGGCCCAACCCGACCGGCGGCGCGAACAAGCCCAATCCCATGGCAATCACCATGACGGTCCCAAAATGTAATGGATTGACGCCCAGTTGAGAGGCAATCGGCGTCAGCAGGGGGCCGAAAATGATCAGTGCGGGCGCGCCTTCCAGCACGGCGCCGAAGACGATCATGATCAGCACCGACAGCAGCACGAACATGGTGCTGCCCCAGGAATGCGCAAAGCCGATCATGAAGGTCGAGAGGTATTGCGGAATTTGCTGGATGGTCAGCGCGAAGGACACGCTGGAAGCCGCCGCCACGATGAAGAGGATGCCGCCGGCCATGGAGGCGGAGCGCACAAAGAGCTGTGCCACCGACTTGACGGTGAGCTCGCGAAACGCCATCCAGCCCACCACCAGCGCATAGACCACGGCAAAGGCCGAGACTTCGGTGGAGGTGGCGACGCCCGAGGTCACCCCCTTGCCGATCATGGCCACCATCACCAGCGCCACCGCCGCGCCGCCCAGCAGGCGGAACATCGGCGTGCGAACGTCAAACGCCTCGTCGGGGTTGATGCGTGTGCCGACATAGATCGTCACCGCCGCCAGCGACAACGCCAGCACGGCCGCCGGCACCAGCCCGGCCATGAAGAGGCCGGCAATCGAGATGTTGGCGACAAAGCCCATGATGATCATGTTGATGCAGGGCGGGATCGTCTCGGCCATCACCGCCGTGCAGGCCAGCAGGCCCGCAGTCTCATTCGGATCCTGTTTGGTCTTGCGCACGGCCGGCATGATGATGCCGCCCACCGCGGCGATGTCGGCCAGCTTGGAGCCCGACACACCCGAGAAGAAGGCCGTCGCCGTGATGGTGATCAGCCCCAGCCCGCCTCGCACCCGCCCGAACATGCGCAGCAGCAGCTCGATGAGGCGCGAAGACATGCCGTTGGACTCCATCAGCAGCCCGGCCAATACAAAGAAAGGAATCGCCAGCAGCACGTAGTGGTCGGTGCCCGCCATCACCTGCTGTGAATACACCAGCATGGGCAGCGATGGGTCGGCCATGAAGAACACGAGCGAAGACAGGGCCAGCACAAAGGCAATCGGCACGCCCAGCACCAGCCCGCCAATGAAGCCGCCAGTCAGCAGCATCCAGGGCTTGATGGCCAGGCCGGGCAGCAGCAGGTTCCAGGCGATGACCGACCCCACCAGGGCGATGCCGACGCCCAGCGTGGACCAGACCACGCGCGAAGGACCATTGACCGCGTTGGCCAGCCCGAACAGGGTCATGAACAGGCTGCCGATGACCACCGGAAAGGTGTAGATCCACTGCGGCAGGCCTATGGGCGTGGTGCTGGACCAGGAGTCCACCAGCAGGCCGATAGAGGACACGAAGAGGCAGGCCGACACGGCCACGATGATCCAGCTTGCGAACTGCATCAGCGCCGGCTGCCATCGCGCGGGCAAAAGGCCACGGAAGATGTCCACGCCCACGTGCTGGCTGCGCGCCAGCACCGTGGCCGCGCCGAAAAACACCAGCACGATCATCAAGGCGCGCGCCACTTCCTCGGCCCAGTCGAAGGGCTCGTGCAGGAAGTAGCGAAACACCACCGAGGCAAACACCACCAGCACGTCGACGGCCAGCACCACACCCGCGACATACTCGGTCATGCGCATCAGCCAGGCCAACCAGCGGCCGGAAGAATGGCTGACGCTGAAACCCGGTGCGGACGCGTGCGCCGGGTTGTGCGTGACCGCCTCGGGCGCAACCGCGGGCAGGGCTGCCGACATGCTGGCTTCCATGCTCAGCCTCGCGCCGCGTTGATCGCCGTGAACAGCGGCGCGGTTTCAGGGTACTGTTTGGCAAAACCGGCCCACAGCTTGGCTTCCATTTCCTTCCTGACCTGGTCGCGCTCGTTCTTCGCCATGGGCGTGAAAGTGATGCCGAGTTTCTTCAGGTCTTCAATGCCTTGCAGGCCTTTTTCGGTGCCGGTCTTGCGCAGCTGGAGGGTGGAATCGGCGGCGGCTTTCAGGAAGGCGGGCCGCAGGTCGGCGGGAACCTTGTCAATGCCGCGCTTGCCCATGATGCAGACCATGGGGCTGAACAGGTGCTCCGTCATCCAGCAATGCTTGACGACCTCGTTGAGCTTGCTGGCCAGCACCGTGCCCGAGTCATGTTCAAAACCGTCGACCACGCCGGTCTGCGCGGCCATGTAGAGCTCGCCGAAGGAAATCGGCGTGGGAATAGCGCCCATGATCTTGAAGGTCTCGATAAACGCCGGCGTGGGCAGCACGCGCAGCTTGACGTTCTTGATGTCGGCCAGCGACTTGACGGGCTGCTTGGTGTAGACATTGCGGGCGCCGTAGTGCGCGCTCCAGGTGATGACCTGGCAGCCCGTGCTTTTCTGCAGCATCTCGTTGAGCTTGGCGCCCACGCCGCTGTCCAGCGCCTTGGCCACGTGCTCGTAGCTGTCGAAGAGGTAGCCCAGGTCCAGCATGCCGAGCTGCGGCGTCACCGTGGCCCAGATGGATGAGCCGGTCAGCATCATGTCGATGGAGCCGACTTTGACCTGCTGCACCACGTCGCTTTCCTTGCCGAGCTGGTTGTTGGGAAAGTAGTCGATGCGGATCTTGTCGCCCACGGCCTTCTTGAGGTTGGCCTCCATGAGCTGCTGCCACGCGAAGTGCGAGGAGTTGAGGTCGGGCAGGTGGGCCGACGACAGGCGCAGCGCGATGGTGGACTGGGCCTGGGCCAGGCCCGAAAAGCCCGCCGCCATGGCAACGGAAGCGGCGGACGAGGCCTGGACAAAACGGCGGCGTGAAAGTGAACTCATGCTTGTCTCCTGATGGTGTTTTTTGGGGGCACGGGTAATTTCTGTGTTCTTCGGCGTTCTTTGTAGAACGATTTACTGTATCGTTACACCAAATTTCCCGTCAAGCCGGGAAACGGTGGTTTTGATAGGTGTTTTCCTCCGTAAACGGGCGTTCTTGACCCGTTTTCGGCGCTACGGCCGGAAGTACCGCGAAATCGCCGGAGTGGACGGGACGCCCCTTTTTGGTTCATCCGGCAATCGCGGAAAACCCGGGTCTTGACGCGACCCGGTAGCGGCGCAGAATGCGTCTGGCGAGCTGGCTTGTATGTACAAGTTGCAGGCGGCAACAAACGGGCGCGCGGGCACGGTTCGTGCTCAGCTCCTTGAGCTTCGGGCGTCATCGCCACAAGCGGTGCAGCGCATTCTTTTTGAACCGTCCAACAGAAGGAAACCATCTTGAACCACCTCCCTCTCTTCAGCCGCCGCGTTCTTTGCGCCACCGCAGCCGCGGCCATGCTGGCCTGCGGCGCAGGCGCCGCGCTGGCCGCCACGCCCAAAGACACGCTGGTGCTGGCCTTCGGTTTTGACGACATCATCACCATGGACCCGGCCGAGGCTTTCGAGTTGTCCGCCGGCGAAGTCATGGGCAACACCTATGACCGCCTGCTGCGCCTGGACGTGAACGACCCGTCCAAACTGGTGGGCGACGTGGCCAAGTCCTGGAACGTCTCTGCCGACGGCAAGACCTACACCTTCGAGATCAAGCCCGGCCTCAAATTCGCCTCGGGCAACCCGCTCACCGCCGAAGAAGTGGCCTACTCGCTGCAGCGCGCCGTGATGCTGGACAAATCTCCGGCCTTCATCCTGACGCAGTTCGGTTTTTCGAAAACCAACGTCAAGGACAAGATCAAGGCCGCAGGCCCGGGCACACTGACGCTGGAGACCGACAAGGCCTATGCGCCAACGTTTGTCTTCAACTGCCTGACGGCCAATGTGGCCGCCATCGTTGACATGAAGCTGGTGCAGTCCAAGGAGGTCAATGGCGACTGGGGTTACGCCTGGCTCAAGACCAATTACGCCGGCTCCGGCCCGCTCAAGCTGCGTGAGTGGCGCGCCAATGAAATCGTGGCGCTGGAGCGCAACGACAACTACTACGGCCCCAAGCCCAAGCTGGCCCGCGTGATCTACCGCCACGTGAAGGAGTCGGCCACGCAGCGCCTGCTCCTGGAAAAAGGCGACATCGACATCGCCCGCAACCTGAGCCCGCAGGACATCGCCGCGCTCTCGGCCAACAAGGACGTGAAGCTCACCTCCACACCCAAGGGCACGGTCTACTACATCAGCCTGAACCAGAAAAACCCCAACCTGGCCAAGCCCGAAGTGCGTGAGGCCATGAAATACCTGGTCGACTACGGCGCCATCGGCGACACGCTGGTCAAGAACATCGGCGTGATCAACCAGAACTTCCTGCCGCAGGGCCTGCTCGGCGCCAGCACCGACAAGCCCTACAAGCTCGACGTCGCCAAGGCCAAGGCCTTGCTGGCCAAGGCGGGCCTGCCCAACGGCTTCAAGGTGACCATAGACATGCGCACCATCCAGCCGGTGCAGGGCATCACCGAAGCCTTCCAGCAGACGGCCAAGCAGGCCGGCATCGACATCGAGATCATTCCCGGCGATGGCAAGCAGACGCTGACCAAATATCGCGCCCGCACCCACGACATGTACATCGGCCAGTGGGGCGCCGACTATTGGGACCCGCATTCGAACGCCGACACCTTCACGCGCAACCCCGACAACGCCGACGACGCAAAGGCCAAGCCGCTGGCGTGGCGCAATGCCTGGGCGATTCCCGAGCTGACCAAGCAGTCCGATGCCGCGGTGCTCGAGCGCGACGCCGGCAAGCGCAAGAAGATGTACGAAGACCTGCAGGCCGAGTTCCGCAAGACCAGCCCCTTCATCATGCTGTACCAGCAGACCGAGGTGGCGGCCTACCGCAGCAACGTGGACGGCCTGAAGCTGGGCCCGACCTTCGACAGCAACTACATGTTCAACGCCTCCAAGCGCTGACCGCGCCGGCCCCCAAGCTTTGGCCATCCCCGACCCCACGGCCGCCGGCGTGGCGCCGCTCAGCGCGGTAACTTCACGCACGGCCGGCCAGCGCCTGGCGCCCCACGCCAGGAGCTTTGCCAACTTCCTGGTGGTGATACTGCTCACCTACCTGGGCCTGCTCGCGGTCACTTTTTTCATAGGCCGCGTGATCCCTATCGACCCGGTGCTGGCCATCGTGGGCGACCGTGCGCCGGCCCATGTGATCGAGCGCACCCGCCAGGAGCTGGGGCTGGACAAGCCGCTTTACGAGCAGTTCTACATCTACCTTGGCAAGGTGCTCAAGGGCGACTTCGGCACCTCGGTGCTGACCGCCAACCCGGTGATGACGGACATCAAGCGCGCCTTTCCGGCCACGCTGGAGCTCGCCAGTCTGGGCATACTGATAGGCGCCGGCCTGGGTGTGCCGCTGGGCGTGTGGGCCGCCGTGCGGCGCGGCAAGCTGGTGGACCAGGTGGTGCGCGTCATTGGCCTGGTGGGTTACTCGGTGCCCATCTTCTGGCTGGGGCTGATGGCGCTGGTGGTGTTTTATGCGCGGCTGGGTTGGGTGTCCGGGCCGGGCCGCATCGACGTGACGTACGAATACACGCTCACCCCGGTCACCGGCCTGCTGCTGCTCGATACCGCCATGGCCGGTGAGTGGGAGGCTTTTCGCAATGTGTTCTCACACCTGATACTGCCGGCCTCGCTGCTCGGTTATTTCGCGCTGGCCTACATCAGCCGCATGACGCGCTCCTTCATGCTCAACGAACTCGCGCAGGAATACGTGATCGCCGCGCGCGCCAAGGGCTTGTCGGAGTCGCGCATCATCTGGCGCCATGCGCTGCGCAACGCCATGGTGCCGCTGGTCACGGTGATCGCGCTGTCGTATGCCGGCCTGCTCGAAGGTTCGGTGCTGACCGAAACGGTCTTTGCCTGGCCGGGGCTGGGCCTCTATATCACCAACTCGCTGCAGAACGCCGACATGAACGCGGTGCTGGGCGGCACCATCATCGTTGGATCGATTTTTGTGGGCCTGAATTTGCTCTCCGACGTCTTGTATAAATTGCTGGACCCAAGGACGCGCATCCGATGACTTCATCCAAAGCAGCATCTTTGCGCGACTGGCTTAGCACCGATCGCCCCAGCTCGCGCCGCCAGGCCTTTATGGGCCGCGTGTACCACGGCTGCCGCGATTTTTCGCGCAACCGGCTGGCCATGCTAGGCCTCTTCATTGTTGTGGCGCTGGTGCTGGTGGCGATTTTTGCCGACCTGCTGGCGCCGTATTCGGCCTACACCGGCGACCTGCGCACCACACGGCTGCTGCCGCCCTCATGGGTGCATTGGTTCGGCACCGACGACCAGGGGCGCGACATCTTCTCGCGCATCATCATCGGCTCGCGCATCACGTTGATGGTAGTGATTTTGGTGGCCGTGCTGGCCGCGCCGCTGGGCCTCATCGTCGGCACCGTGGCCGGTTATGCCGGCGGCTGGGTGGATGCGGTGCTGATGCGCATCACCGACATCTTTCTCGCGTTTCCGCGCCTGATCCTGGCGCTGGCTTTTGTCGCGGCGCTGGGCCCCGGAATCCAGAACGCGGTGATCGCTATCGCCATCACCTCCTGGCCGCCGTATGCGCGCATGGCGCGCGCCGAGACGCTGACGATACGCCAGACCGACTACATCGCCGCGGTGAAGCTGCTGGGTGCTTCTCCCTGGCGCATCGTGCTGGGCCACATCATGCCGCTGTGCGTGTCGTCGGTCATCGTGCGTGTGACGCTGGACATGGCCGGCATCATCCTGACAGCCGCTGGGCTGGGCTTCCTGGGACTAGGCGCGCAGCCCCCTATGCCGGAGTGGGGCGCGATGATCGCCAACGGCCGCCTTTACGTGCTGGACCAATGGTGGGTGGCGGCCGCCCCCGGTGCGGCGATCTTTGTCGTGAGCCTGGCCTTCAACCTGCTGGGTGACGGCCTGCGCGACGCGCTGGACCCCAAGGCCGCCAAATGACGGCGAACTCGATGACGGATTCCAAGGCGCCCCTGCTGCTTGTCGACGATCTGCGCGTCAGTTTTCCGCGCCGCGATGGCGGCATGACCGAGGCGGTTCGCGGCGTGTCGTTCATGCTGGGCCGTGAGCGCCTGGGCATCGTGGGCGAGTCGGGATCCGGGAAGTCGCAAACCGGCCGCGCCATCATGGGGCTGACCGCGCCCGAAGGCCGCATCACTGCGAAACGCCTGGAGTTTTCCGGCGTCGACCTTCTCAACTGCCCGCCTTCGCAACGCCGCGCATTACGCGGCGGTCGCGTCGCCATGGTGCTGCAGGACCCCAAATTTTCCTTGAACCCCGTGATGACCATAGGCGCGCAGATCGTGGAAACGCTGCAGGCCCACAGCCGTGTGCCGGCGTCCGAAGCCAAAAAGCGCGCGCTCGCCGCGCTGGAGTCGGTGCGCATCGACGATCCGGCGCGCGTCTTCAAGCTCTACCCGCATGAAGTCTCGGGCGGCATGGGGCAGCGCGCCATGATCGCGATGATGCTGATCGCCGACCCGGACCTGTTGATCGCCGACGAGCCCACCTCGGCGCTGGACGTGACGGTTCAGCTGCAGGTGCTGTCCATCCTCGACACGCTGGTTGCCGAGCGCGGCATGGGCCTGATCCTGGTGTCGCACGACCTGCGGCTGGTGTCCACTTTTTGCGACCGCATCCTCGTGATGTACGCCGGCCGGGTGGTGGAAGAGTTGGCCGCCGGCGGCTTGGCGCAGGCCAAGCACCCCTACACGCGCGGGCTGATGGCTTGCCTGCCGCAGCTGGGGGCTTCCGCGCATCCGCTGGCCACGCTGGACCGCAAACCGGAGTGGGCGCTGTGACCGCGGCGGCGACACCCGGCGCGCTGGGCCTGGAGGCCAGCGGCCTGCGCGTGGTGTACGACGGTTTCGTCGCGGTCGCGGACACCTCCTTCAGCGTGAGCCCCGGCGAAAGCTTCGGCATCGTCGGTGAATCGGGCTCGGGCAAGTCCACGGTGCTGCGCGCCATCTGCGGCCTCGCGCCGCGCACGGCTGGCACGGTCCGGCTGCTGGGCAGCGACAGCGCGCCCGGCAGCAAGGCCTTCAGGCGGCAGGTGCAGATGGTGTTCCAGGACCCTTACGGTTCGCTGCACCCGCGCCACACGGTGGACCGCATCCTGGCCGAGCCGTTGGCCATCCACGGCATCACCGACGCGGAAGCGCGCATCGAACGCGCGCTCGAAGAGGTCGGCCTGGGCACGGGCTTTCGCTTTCGCTACCCGCACCAGCTCTCCGGCGGGCAGCGCCAGCGCATCGCGATCGCGCGGGCCCTGATCCTGGAGCCGCAGATTTTGTTGCTGGACGAACCCACTTCGGCGCTGGATGCGTCGGTGCAGGCCGAGGTGCTCAACCTGCTCGAAGAACTGCGCCGCCGGCGCCGCCTGACCTTCATCATGGTGAGCCACGACCTGGCGGTAGTCACGCACTTGTGCGAGCGGCTCATGGTGATGCAGCGCGGCCAGACGGTGGAAATGCTGCCTTCGGCCGACCTCGCGGCGCACAAAGTCACCAATGCCTACACGCTGAGCCTGATGGAAGCCTCGACCGGGTTCAAGCGCCGCGTTGCGACCGTCGCGTAATCGCTACCAGCCCCCTGGCGCGCCAGCGGGCCGCGTGCTTTAATTTCTTTTCAACGCACCAAGGCCACCAAATGATCCACTGGGAAGCCCACGCCTGCCTGCCGCTGCACCCCGACGCTGATTTTTCGCCGATGGATGCGTTGCGCGCCGCGGGCGTCAACTATGTCTCCGTCAATGTCGGCATGGACATGAACCCGGTGGCGCAAATCATGGCGGTGATCGCCGCCTTCCGCGCGAAGATTGCGGCCCACCCCGAACGCTACCGGCTGGTTTCCAGCGTCGAAGAAATCCGCGAGGCCGCGGCGGCGGGCCAGCTCGCCATCGGCTTCGACCTCGAAGGCGCGATACCGCTGCAGGAGCAGCCCGAGATGGTGGTGCTCTACCGCGAGCTCGGCGTGCGGCAAATCCACTTCGCCTACAACCGCAACAACAGCGTGGCCGACGGCTGCCACGATGAGGTGCGCGGCCTCACGCCGCTGGGCGTGCGCATGGTGCGGGCCGTCAACGCGGCGGGCCTCTTGATGGACTGCTCGCACACCGGCCGGCGCTGCAGCCTGGACATCATGGCGGCTTCGTCCAAGCCGGTGATCTTCAGCCACGCCAACCCGCTGGCGCTGGTCGAGCACGGCCGCAACATCAGCGACGAGCAGATACGCGCCTGCGCGGCGACCGGCGGCGTGGTTTGTGTCTCTGGCGTCTCGGCCTTCCTCGGTACCAATACGCCGGACGCCAGCGACATGGCGCGCCATGTGGCCTACGTCGCCGGCCTGGTCGGCGCGCGGCATGTGGGCATAGGCCTGGACATCAGCTTCCGCCAGGACGAACTCAACGACAACCCGCCCGGCGACTATGACCCGCATTACTGGTGGCCCAAGTCGGCCGGGTATGACCGCAGCGTGCAGCGCATGAGCTACACACCGGTCGAGACCTGGCGGCTGCTGCCCGAAGCGTTGCGCCGCGTGGGCCTGGACGCGGCCGAGATCGAGGGCGTGATGGGCGACAATATGATGCGTGTCGCGGGCATCGCCTGGCAGCACGCCTGAACACCCCTCAACCACCGGCAGTCCTTCATGTCCTCCATCACGCTTCGCTTCCTGGCCGAACCCAGCACCGTCAACTTCGGCGGAAAAGTCCACGGCGGCACCGTCATGAAGTGGATCGACGAGGCCGGTTATGCCTGCGCCACCAGCTGGGCCAAGCGCTACTGCGTCACCGTCTCGGTGGGCAGCATCCGCTTTCAGCGCCCCATCATGATCGGTGACCTGGTCGAGGTCGAAGCCCGCCTGGCCTACACCGGCAACACCAGCATGAACATCTCGGTGGAAGTGCGGGCCGGTGACATGAAAATCGGCCAGATGGCGGTGATCACCGAATGCCTGGTGGTGTTTGTCGCGGTGGACCTGGACGGCAAGGCGCTGCCCATTGAGTCCTGGCATCCCAACACCCCCGGCGACATCGCCCTGGCCCAGCGCGTCAAGGCGCACCTGGACGCCGCGCGCAGCATGCAATTGGGCTGAGCCGCGCACCGGCACCCATGCAAAACAAGCTGACCGGCCGCGACCTGGCGGCCGCCCTTACGGTGGTTGTGCTGTGGGGGGTGAATTTCGTCGTCATGAAATTCGGGCTGCGCGACTTCACGCCTTTCCAGCTCGGCACGGCGCGTTATGTATTCGCCGCGCTGCCGCTGGTGCTGCTGGTGCGACCACCCAAGGTGGCGTGGAAATGGGTTGTGGGCTACGGCCTGCTGCAAGGCGTGGGGCAATTCGGCATCCTGTTCTTCGCGCTCAAGGTCGGCATGACGGCGGCGCTGGCCTCGGTGCTGCAGCAGACACAGGTGTTCTGGACGGCGCTGTTTGGTTTTGTGCTGCTGCATGAGCGCGCCGGCCGCCCACTGCAGCTTGGCCTCGTGCTGGCGGCTCTGGGCCTGGGCTGCTTCGCGTTCAACTATGTGACCCCTCCGCCGGCGCTTCGGCCACCACGCCGCTGGGCTTTGCGCTCACGCTGTGCGCGGCCGCCATGTGGGCCATGTCCAACATCGTGGCGCGGCGTGTGCAGCAGAACTACAGCGACTATTCGCCGCTTGCGTTCGTGGTGTGGAGCAGCCTGGTCGCGGTGCTGCCCTTTGCCGCGCTGTCCTGGGCCTTTGACCCGGAAGCGGTGCGCTGGCACTGGCTGGAGGCACGCGTCTCGAGTTGGGCCGCCGTGGCCTACCTGGGCTGGGCCGCCACCATCCTGGGCTACGGCTTGTGGACGAATCTGCTCAAGCGCCACCCCGCGAACCGCGTCGCGCCTTTCAGCCTCGGTGTGCCCGTCGTGGGGTTGGCCACCGGCATGCTGGTGCTGGGCGAGGTTGTGACGCCCTGGCAATGGGGCGGTGTCGCGTTCGTGGTGGCCGCGTTGGCCTGTGTGATGCTGGGCGGGCTGGTGTCTAAGAGCCCGCAACAGGCCTGACCTTGGCCGTCTGCCCGCCGCCGAACCAGGCCGCCAGCATGTCCAGCGTGTAGCGCACCTTGGCCGGTTGCTCGCCGCGCCGAGGCGTGACGGCATATACCGGGACATCCGCCATGCGCCAGCCCGGCAATACCGGCAGCAGGCGGCCCTCGGCCAGTGCCTTGCGGTCGTCCTCGCTGACGCCCATGCTGATGCCCCAGCCGGCCAGGGCCAGGGCGTGCAGCGCCGTGACCTGTGAAGCCTGCACCCGGCCCTCCAGCCTCAGGGTTTCGCGCTCGCCCGACGGGCCCAGCAGCTCCAGCATGTCCGCGCTGTTGCTGCGGTTGCTGGCCAGCCAGTCGTGGCGCAGCAAATCCTGCGGCGTGGCGGGCCAGCCGCGTTCGGCCAGGTAGGCCGGCGATGCGCAAAGCTGGCGTGTCATGCTGCCCAGCTTGCGCGCCACCAGGCTGGAGGCGGCCAGCTCACCTACACGCACTGCGATGTCCACCCGCTCTTCAATCAGGTCGATCAGCTTGTCGTCCAGCAGCAGGCGCAGCGTGAGTTTGGGATAGCCGCGCAGCGGCGCCAGGGCCGAGGCCAGCAGGCTGCCGAATCCCGCCGGGGCGGTCAGACGCAGCTCGCCCTCGGGTTCGTCGCGTAGGCGCACCAGCGCCTGTTCGGCCTCGCGCGCAGCGCCCAGCATGGCGGCGCAGCCGGCGTGGTAGCGCTCTCCGGCCTCGGTCAGCGTGATGCGCCGGGTCGAGCGGTGCAGCAGGGCCAGGCCCAGCGCCTGCTCAAGCTGGCGCAAATGCTGGCTCACGGCCGAAGGCGTCATGCCCAGGCGGCGCGCAGCCGCCGTGAGCGAGCCCGCCGCCACCACTTCGGCAAAAACAGCCATGCGCTTGAGTTGGTCCAGGGATTTATCGCTCATTGATCGCCAATTGATTAGTTGTACTTCACAGTGTTGGCTAATTTTGCCGTCTATTCATCCGGTTGTGAAGAAATCAAACTAGTGGCTTCTTTCACTTCTTTCATCAAAAGGATCATTCTCATGAACATCGCACTCATTGGCGCCACCGGTTTTATCGGCGCACCCGTTCTTTCCGAACTGCTGAGCCGCGGCCACAAAGTCACCGTACTGGCCCGCAACCCCGGCAAGGTCGCGCCGCAAACCGGTCTCAAGGTGCTCGCTGCCGACGCGCTGGACGCCGGCCAAGTGGCCAAGGCGGCTGCCGGCCACGACGCCGTCATCAGCGCCTACAACCCCGGCTGGGGCGAGCCGAAGATTTATGACCTGCACCTGCAAGCCAGCCAGGCCATCGTGGCTGGCGTCAAGCAGGCCGGCGTGAAGCGCCTGCTGGTGGTGGGCGGTGCGGGCAGCCTGTATGTGGCGCCCGGCCTGCAACTGGTGGACACACCGCAGTTCCCCGCCGAATACAAGCAGGGCGCACTGGCAGCCCGTGAGGCGCTGAACCAGCTCAAACTTGAAACCTCACTCGACTGGAGTTTTGTCTCGCCCCCCATCGGCCTGGCGCCGGGCGAGCGCACCGGCAAATACCGGCTCGGCGCGGATGAGCTCCTGTCCGGCCAGGGCGACAAGCCGGCCGGCATCTCGGTGGCCGACCTGGCCGTGGCCATCGTGGATGAGATTGAGCAGCCTCGGCATGTACGGCGTCGGTTTACTGTGGCCAATTGAGGCTGATTGGCTTTGCAGCGATGGGCCGGGTCTTGCTCCGGCTGGCGCGCTCTCTCTCTCTCTCTACCTCTGCTTCTTCTCCGCCCTCTTCTGAGGGTAGTTGGCCGGGGGTTGCCCGGCGGCAACTCACTTTTCTTTTGCTTCGCCAAAAGAAAAGTAAGCAAAAGAAAAGGCGACCCTGGTGTCTGCGTCCCTCCGCTTCGCTACGGGCAACCTGCGGTGCTCGGTTCAGGCGGGGTCTCGCTAAACTCGCCTTCGGCTCAAACAACGCGATCCCTGATCCGCCTGAACCTCCGCTCCTCGGCGCATACACAAGGGGACCCGAATACCAAACAGCCGAAGACAAAAACCGAATACCTAAAACAAAAAGGACACGCCTGGCGTGTCCTTTTTGTATTTGTATTGGTCTTGGTTTTCCGTATTCGGACTTCCCCGTCCTGGCTGGGCCGAGGAGCGCAGAGACAAGCGGATCAGGGATCGCGTTGTTTGAGCGTAGTGAAACGGAGCGAGTTTAGCGAGACCCCGCTTGGCTCGAGCACCGCAGGTTGCCCCGTAGCGAAGCGTAGGGGACCCAGACTGCGGGTCGCCTTTTCTTTGGTGACTTTCTTTTGGCGAAGCAAAAGAAAGTTACTTGCCGCCGGGCAACCCCCGGCCAGCAAAACTCAGCAGAAAAAACCAGAGGTAGCAAAGGAAGGAGGAAGAGAAGGGGGAAGGCGCGCAGGCCGGAGCAAGACCCGGCTCACCCCACCTTCTCTTCTTTCGTCACCAGCCAGATCCCGTAGCAGACCAATAACAAAGCCAAGCCGTTTTTCCACTCCAGAAAACTCTCATCCAGAAACACCGCCGACAGCACGGTTCCGAAAATCGGCACCATGAAGTTAAAGACCGTGATCATGCTGACCCGGTTGTACTTCAGCAAAATCGTCCACAGTGAAAACGCGGCCGAGGACAGCACCACCAGGTAAACCATCAGCAGGGTGGACTTGAGGGTGAAGCCCGTCAGCGTGCCGCCGGTGGCAAAACCGATAAGCAGCAGCGCTACGCCGCCAATGGCCAGCTGCCAGCCGGTCAGCACCACCGAATCCACGCGTTGCGAAACCTTTTTGCCGTAGATGCTGGCGGCCGAGAGCACGAACGCAGCGATCACGACAAAGCCTTCGCCCAGCAGCGTGAAGTCAAAGCTCAACAGGCTCTCGCTGAAGTTCACCACCATCACGCCCGCAAAACCCACGACGCAGCCCAGCACCTTGTTGAAGCTGAGCCTGTCGTTCTTGTAGATGTAGTGCGCGAGCAGCACGCTGAAAAAAGTACCCGTTGCGTTCATGATGGAGCTCTTCACGCCGGTGGCATAGGCCAGGCCGATGTAGAAGAAGACGTACTGCACGCTGGTCTGCGTCAGGCCGACCAGGGCAACCTGGCCGAAGGTGCGCTTGTCCAGCTGGAACACCGGCTTGCGGCTGAGCAGGGCGAACACCAGCAGCACCAGGCCGGCAAAAATAAAACGCCAGCCCGCGAACACCAGCTTGGATGGGATGTCATCGGCGGCGATGTGGAACAGTGCATAACCGTTCTTGATGGCCGGGTAGGCACTGCCCCAGAGCAGGCAGCACAGCGAGGCCAGCAGGAAAACCACTTTGCGCTGGGTGAAAAAGGTGGAGCTGTTCAAAACCTGGATCCGTCAAGAGGAAAAAAGAAAAAGAAAGGCGCGGCCTGAGCGCTGCGGGGCGCCCAGGTGCGGCATGCAAAAGACTCAGAGCAGACGCGCCAGGTACCGCCCGGTATGACTCGCGGGATTGGCCGCGATGTCTTCCGGCGTGCCCACGCCCACCACGGTGCCGCCGCCGGCGCCGCCTTCGGGGCCCATGTCGATGAGCCAGTCGGCCGTCTTGATGACGTCTAGGTTGTGTTCGATCACGACGATCGTGTTGCCCGCGTCGCGCAGCTGGTGCAGCACCTTGAGCAGCAGGTCGATGTCGGCGAAATGCAGCCCTGTGGTCGGCTCGTCGAGGATGTAGAGCGTGCGGCCGGTGTCGCGTTTGCTCAGCTCCAGCGCGAGCTTGACGCGCTGCGCCTCGCCGCCCGAGAGTGTGGTCGCCGCCTGGCCCAGCTTGATGTAGGACAGGCCCACGTCGAGCAAGGTGTGCAGTTTGCGTGCGATGGTCGGCACGGCCTTGAAGAACTCGGCCGCAACCTCGACCGTGAGATCCAGGATCTGTGCGATGTTCTTGCCCTTGTACTGGACTTCGAGCGTTTCGCGGTTGTAGCGCATGCCCTTGCAGACGTCGCAGGGTACGTACACGTCCGGCAGAAAGTGCATCTCGACCTTGACCACGCCGTCGCCCTGGCAGGCTTCGCAGCGGCCACCGGCGACGTTGAAGCTGAAGCGCCCCGCGCCGTAGCCGCGTTCGCGCGCCGTGTTCATCTCGGCCATCAGTTCGCGTATCGGCGTGAACAGGCCGGTATAAGTGGCCGGATTGCTGCGCGGCGTGCGGCCGATCGGCGACTGGTCGACGTTGATGACCTTGTCGAAGTGCTCTATGCCCTCGATGGTTTCATGCGCGGCGGGCTCCTCATGCGCACGGTACAGCGTGCGGGCCACGGCGGCATACAGCGTGTCGTTGACCAGTGTGGACTTGCCCGAGCCGGAGACGCCGGTCACGCAGGTCAGCAGGCCCACCGGAAACTCGACGCTCACGCCCTTCAGGTTGTGGCCGGTGGCGTTGATGACGCGCAGCGCCTGCATGTCGCCCAGCGTAGCCTGGTGGATGGCTTCGCGCGCGGCGCGGCGTTCGGCGGCCGGGCTTTGCGGAAAGCGTGAGACTTTTTTCTTCTCGGCGGCTTCCACCGCTTTCACCGTCGGCAGCCAGGGGGTGCGGCGCTTGGGCACGTCAATCTTCAGGGTCTGCGCCAGGTATTTGCCGGTAAGGGAATCGGGGTTGTCCTTCACCTCGTCGAAAGTGCCCTGGGCCATCACGCGCCCACCGTGGATGCCGGCGCCCGGCCCCATGTCGATGACGTGGTCGGCCGCGCGAATCATGTCCTCGTCGTGTTCGACCACCAGCACGCTGTTGCCGATGTCGCGCAGATGCTTGAGCGTGCCGATCAGCCTGTCGTTGTCGCGCTGGTGCAGGCCTATGCTGGGCTCGTCGAGGACATACATCACGCCGGTCAGGCCCGAGCCTATCTGCGAGGCCAGGCGTATGCGCTGCGATTCGCCGCCCGAAAGCGTTTCGGCGCTGCGGTCCAGGCTCAGGTAATTGAGGCCCACGTCGTTGAGGAACTTCAGGCGCAGGCCGATTTCGCGCACGACCTTGGCTGCGATCTCGGCTTTGGAGCCTTCCATTCTCAGGGTGCTGAAATACTCGAAGCTTTCGCGCAGCGTCGCGTGGCTGATTTCATAAATCGCCTTTCGCCCTGGCTGGGCGCCGCCCTCGGGCGCGCTGACCAGATAGACATGGCGCGCCTCGGTGCGCAGCCGCGTGCCTTCGCAGTCGGGGCAGGGCTGCACGCTGCGGTAGCGGGCCAGCTCCTCGCGCACGGCGGCGGAATCGGTCTCGCGGTAGCGGCGCTCGAAGTTGGTGATCACGCCTTCGAAGGGATGCTTCTTGCTGATCTTCTTGCCGGCGAAGTTGCCCGAGTCCATCACGTAGCTGAACTTGATTTCTTCCTCGCCCGAGCCATGCAGCACGACCTGCTGCACGTTGTCCGGAAGGTCCTCAAAGGCCGTGTCGATGTTGAACTTGTAATGCTTGGCCAGGCTTTCCAGCATCGAAAAGTAATAGCCGTTGCGCCTGTCCCAGCCCTTGACGGCGCCGCTGGCCAGGCTGAGCGACGGAAACGCGACCACGCGCGCCGGGTCGAAAAATTCCATGTGGCCCAGACCGTCGCAGGTCGGGCAGGCGCCCACCGGCGAATTGAAGGAAAAGAGCCGAGGCTCCATCTCGCTGAGCGAATAGTCGCAGACCGGGCAGGAGAACTTCGCGCTGAACAGGTGTTCTTTGTCCCCATCCATTTCGAGTGCGATCGCCTTGCCGTCGGCCAGGCGCAGCGCGGCTTCAAAACTTTCAGCCAGGCGCTGCTGCAGGTCGGCGCGCACCTTGACGCGATCTATCACAACGTCGATGTTGTGCTTTTCGGTTTTCTTGAGCTTGGGCAGGTCGTCGAATTCATAGGCCGCGCCGTCGACGCGAAAGCGCACATAACCCTGGGATTGCATCTCGGCAAACAGGTCCACGAACTCGCCCTTGCGGTCGCGCGCCACCGGCGCCAGGATCATCAGCTTGGTGTCTTCCGGCAGGGCCAGCACGGTGTCGACCATCTCGCTGACGCTTTGCGCCTGCAGCGGCAGGTCGTGGATGGGGCAAAACGGCGTGCCGGCGCGCGCGAACAACAGGCGCAGGTAGTCGTGGATCTCGGTTACCGTGCCCACGGTGGAGCGCGGGTTGTGCGAGGTGGCCTTCTGCTCGATGGAAATCGCGGGCGACAGGCCCTCGATCATGTCCACGTCGGGCTTGTCCATCAGCTGCAAAAACTGGCGCGCGTAGGTCGAAAGGCTTTCGACGTAACGGCGCTGGCCTTCGGCGTACAGCGTGTCGAAGGCGAGGGACGACTTGCCGGAGCCGCTCAGCCCGGTGATGACCACCAGCTGGTTGCGCGGGATGTCCAGGTCGATGTTCTTGAGGTTGTGCGTGCGCGCCCCTCGAATGCTGATGCGCTGGGCGGCCAGGGCCTGAGCCAGGTAGCGGCCCTGCGCAGGCTCGGCCACATGCCGGCCTTCAGCGGCCTGGGAGGCGAGGTATTTGCTGTCGTCAGGAGAGTTCAAGATGTGGCAGCCGCAAAACTCTCCATCATAGACCGAAGCACCGTTTCAAGCACAATAGCCGTTTTAGAACCTGTTCGCGGTCTAAACGGGGCCGCGCAAGCGGCCAGGGTTCTCGATTTACGCCCCGGTTTGGGCCGCCTTTTGTCTGTTTTCTGTCCGTTTCTTGTCCGTTTTTGAGTTTTTTGCCTGTTTACCCCGTGCCCGAGTCTTCTCTTCCCCCGTCCCACCCCATGACCGCCACCGAGCGGCGCGCCAGCGCCTCGCTGGCGTCGATTTTTGCGCTGCGCATGCTGGGCCTGTTCCTGGTGCTGCCGGTGTTCGCGCTGGAGGCGGCCAGGTACCCGGGGGGCGACGACCCGGCGCGTGTCGGCCTGGCCATGGGCATTTACGGGCTGACTCAGGGCCTGCTGCAGATTCCCTTTGGCATCGCATCCGACTGGTGGGGCCGCAAACGTGTGATTATTTCCGGCCTGGTGTTGTTTGCCCTGGGCAGCTTTATCGCGGCCTGGGCGCCTGATTTGAACTGGCTGGTCGCCGGCCGCGCGCTGCAGGGCGCGGGCGCCATATCGGCCGCCGTCACCGCGCTGCTGGCCGATTCCACCCGCGACGAGGTCCGCACCAAAGCCATGGCGCTGGTGGGCGGCAGCATTGCGCTGATGTTCGCGGTTTCGCTACTCGCTGCGCCGCTGTTGGCGGCCCTCATCGGCCTGCACGGCCTGTTTGCGTTGACGGGTGCATTGGCGCTGGTCGGCATCGCGGTGGTGATCTGGTGGGTGCCGCCCGAGCCGTTGAAACACGTCAATCGCCCCCGCGGCAGCGTGCTCGAGGTGCTCAAAGACCCCGCGCTGCTGCGACTGGACTTCGGCGTGTTCGTGCTGCATGCGGTGCAGCTGGCCATGTGGGTGGCGATACCGGCGCTGCTGGTGGCGGCCGGGCTCGCCAAGGCCAGCCACTGGCAGGTCTACCTGCCGGCGGTGCTGGCGTCCTTCCTGGTGATGGGCGTGACGCTGTTCCCGCTGGAGCGGCGCGGCTATCTGCGCGCCGCGTTTCTGGGCGCTGTGGGCCTGATTCTCTTGGTGCAGCTGGGGCTGCTGTGGGCAGTGTCATCGGGCTCGGCGCCGCATGGCCTGGGCGCCTTGGCCGCTTTGCTTTTCCTGTTTTTCTGCGGTTTTAATGCGCTTGAGGCCACCCAGCCCAGCCTGGCTTCGCGTCTGGCGCCCGCCCATGCGCGCGGCGCGGCGCTGGGTGTGTACAACACCTTGCAATCGCTGGGGTTTTTTGCCGGCGGCGCGGTCGGCGGCTGGGTCACCAAAACCCACGGCGCGGCCGGGCTTTTCCTGGTCTGCGGCGGGCTGGTGCTGACCTGGCTGCTGGTGGCCTGGCCCATGAGGGCGCCGGGGCGCCATGCGGCCGCGTCCACCCCGGCTGGTGAGGCTTTGCCTGGCCGGCCAGTTAAACTGTGAGTTATTCATAAATAGCAGGGCCCGCGCTCTGTAGATCAGCTCAGGAGAACCCTCATGGCATCCGTCAATAAAGTCATCGTCGTCGGCAATCTGGGCCGCGATCCCGAAATGCGCAGCTTCCCGAGCGGTGACCAGATCGCCAACGTCACCATCGCCACCACCGACAAGTGGAAAGACAAACAGACTGGCGAAATGAAGGAAGCCACCGAATGGCACCGCGTGGTGTTCAACGGCCGCCTGGCTGAAATCGTCGGCCAGTACCTGCGCAAAGGTTCGCAGGTCTACGTCGAAGGCTCGCTGCGCACGCGTAAGTGGACCGACAAAGACGGCATCGAAAAATACACCACCGAAATTCGCGCCGACCAGATGCAGATGCTGGGCAGCCGCCAGGGCATGGGTGGCCCCGGCGGAGACGATGGCGGCGGCTACGAAGCTCCGCGCCAGTCCGCACCTGCGCGCGCGCCGGCGGCGGCAGCCCCGCGCCAGGCCCCTGCGGCCTCAAAGGCGGCCAGCGGCTTTGACGACATGGATGACGACATTCCGTTCTAGACCCTGCCTGGTCAGAACATCGGGTCTTTTATTGATTGAAACCCACTCGTCGAAAGAGGAGTGGGTTTTTTCTCGCCTCGAGCGCCTGGCCTCGCGGCCTACTTGATGCAAGCCATGAAGTGGTTGTTGCCGTTGGACATGCACTGGTAAAAGGCACGCTCTTTACCCGTAGCGACCTGGCAGCCGGCAACCGTGGTCTCCGCCTTGGCGCGGCGCAGCTTGGCGGCATTGTTGTTGAAGTCCGCCTGGGTGATGTAGCCGTCTTTCAGATTCTTGGCGCTCACTTCCAGCGCCGTGTCCGCCTGTTCTTGCGCATTCCTGACCGCGTTGGCGCAGTCCAGCGGCACCTCCTTGGGGTCAGCCTTCTTCAGGGCTTTTTCCATTCCCTTTGCAAAATCCTGCACGTCTTTGGGAATCTTTTTGGTGCCGTCGGCGTTGTACTCGGTGGGTCGTACCTTGCCGTTGTTGTCGCCGCCAAAGCTGCTGTTGCTATGCAGCTTCAGCGCCTCACTGGTTTTTTCGTTAACCGGCGGTTGCTCGCCGTAGTGGGTTTTACCCTGTGCATCCACCCATTTGTAGACGCCCTGGGCGTGGCCCGGAGAGAAAGCGAACAGCAGCGCCAGGCTGAGACTGAGACCGAGAAATTGGGGACTGATTTGCAAACGCATGGTGGGGCAAGATAGAAAAGTGGAAACTTACCGAAAAAAAGCTGTCCAGTGACAGCGAAAAAGAAGGTGACCGAACCCCTTTGTTCGCTAGGCAGATAAAACTTCTGATGTTACGGCAGTGCGGGGATGTGATCTTGAATCAAAGCGACATTTGGCGATGCATCTCGCGTACCGGGCGCGCAAGAATTACAGGCGCATGTGCACGCCTTTGAGCAGGATTTAGAGCCATCAGCGCAACTTCAGCGCCTGCCTCAAACGGTAAGGCCAGTACGACTCCTGGGTTTCAATGGCGCGTTGCAGGTCCGTTGGATTCAGGCCCGAGTAGCGTTTCACTTCCCGGCACAAGTGCGCCTGGTCAGAAAATCCCATTGCCTGGGCGACATCCACCAAAGACGGTCCTCCAAACGCGCTGGAGCCGTGTCCCCGTGCCAATGTTGACTCCATGCGCACCAGCCCGCGCATCGCACGCATGGGAAGCCCCAGTTGGCCCTTGATGAGCCGCTCTCGCTGGCGCGTGCTTTGCCCAAGAGTTGAGGCGGATGCACGCAACGCTACCGAATCAACCCAGTCATTGAACAGGGACAGGCCATCCGGCGGCGGCGCCACCGGCCGTGAAGCACGCAGGGGCAGCCATCGCGGCGTTAAAAATTCTTCAATGATCTGGATGCGTGCCACATCATCGCGGGCCTGCAGGACGGCGATCGCCATTTGCTGCCAGTCTTTGCCGAGTACGGTTTGCAGGTTCCTCGCCTGGTCTAGCAAACTGGTCACATTTAAATCTGTCAGCGCATGAAATGCATCCGGAAAAACAGTCAGTGAAAATCCAAGGGCGGGGCCGTGGCTTTGCCAGACGTTCGGTTGCGTGCGGGGGCCGCGCACGACGACGCGCCTTGAAGACGCAGGCCATTCGCCGTCCCCGATATCCGTTGACGATCTTCCCCCATGAATCAACCAGACAATGCTGACCAGCGGAGACACCGGCAAATGGCTGAAGCTTTGTTTGGGGCTTAGTTGCGCATCCAGGGTATCGCGCACCACATAAGCACACACGCAATCCGCCAGCAAGGGCGAAGGCAGGAACAGCGATGTGCGAGTGTCGGGGTGTATGGCCCCGTCATCCACATCAAGATGGTTTATCGCCATGTTTTTTGCATCCAACAACGAAGCGATGGGCCTCCCGGCGCTCTCTGCTTCCGCCTGGGATTTTAGTGGCTGTCGCCAATGTCGGCGCGCAGTTGGCGCGCAGTTGGTGCGCGAAGGCGGCAGCTGATTCGGCCTGCCTTGCCTGATAGCGCCCTCCTCAAAATTGCCGGACGCCCTCGGCTCATCGAGTAAAGGGCGGGCTGTTTCTTATTCGTTGCCCATGGCCCTGCTAACTAGCAGCGTGTCCGTGAATTGCTCGAAGGCCACGATCTTGCCGTCCTGCAGATGCCAGATGTGGGCCACGCGCGCCTGCATGGCTTTTCCCGTGGCGCGGTAGGTGCCGTGGTAGCTTCCCACCCCGACGATGTGGTCGCCGCCGTCGATCAGGCTCTGCAGTTCGAAGCGGTAGCCGACCCAGTCCCTGCCCAGCACGGCAAAGACATTGTCGGCAACCGCCTGCGGCCCGACCCAGGTGCCGGCGCAGGGAAAGCCCGCCATCTCGGTCCAGCGCACCTGCGGCGAAACATGGGCCATCATTTCGCCGATGTTTCCCTGGGCCGACGTGGCGTAGTGGGCGCGAACGATGTCGATATTCGACATCACCTTCTCAACCCCACTTCATTTCGCCCTTGGCGACCTTGGCGCCGATTTGCAGGGCCACGCCCATGCCGGCATCGGGGTAACGCTTGGTCATCGCAGCGATGAGGGCGGCGCTGTCGGCGGCCTTGGCGAGCTCTTCCTCAAAGGCGACGAGGTAGTCGCGGGTGTAGCGGATCGCCGTGGCGTCCACCGCGGCAGTGGGCACCATATGGCCGGGCACCACCACGGCGGGTTTGCGCGCCGCCATGGCGTCAAGCGCCTTCACCCACGCGGCACGGCCTTCGGCGCCCTGTGTGTCGGCGGTCCACACGTGGACGCCGGAGAAAACCAGCACGCCGCCAAAGATGGCGTTCAGCGAAGGCACCCAGAGGTAGCGGCGATTCGGCAGGCCGTCAACGTCGGCGATTTCGATGGCCTGGCCTTCCAGGGTGAGGGCCCGGCCGTCGAAGGCTTCGGGCATCACGATGTCAGCCAGGGCCTGGGGGCCGTTTTCCTTGAGCTGGGGCCCCCAGGTTGCGAGTTTCTTTTCCACATTGCCCTTGATGGCCGCAATCGTGGCCGGCGCAGCGATCACCTTGGCGTCGGGAAACGCCGCCTTGATGGGCGCAAGGCTGAAGTAGTAGTCGGGATCGCTCTGGCTGATGTAGATGGTCGTGAGCTTTTTGCCGGTAGCCTTGATGGCCTCGGCCAAGGCCTTGCCGTTGGGAAGCGTGAAGCCTCCATCGATCAGGACGGCCTCGCGGTCGCCGGAGACCAAAACCGGGGCGCGGAAGAATCCGTGCTCGCCGGCGGGGAAATGTTTCCAGGTCAGGTTGGTATTTGCAGCCATAGCGTCTTTCACTCCTAAGATGGCCGTCGCGACACCCGCGGCGGCTACAGTTTTGAGGGCTTCTCTTCGTGTTGTCATGGTTCTTTTGCTTTCCAAGGGTTAACTAAATAGAAATGGGGGCAGGCCTGGCTCAAGCGGCTTCCAGCTCGCGAATCAGCGCGCGCGGGTTGGAATAGAAAGCCGCGTGATTGACGATCCGGCGCTCGGCGCCCGATTCGGCAACCAAGGTGGGCACGCCACGCGCGCCGAACTCCCGCATCAAGGCCTGCGCCCGGACGGTGCGGGCCTGGTTGGCCGCCAGAAGATCCGCGTCAGGTTGCGCCAACATCGCCGCGGCCTGCGCTAGTCCCAGCCCTTGCAGAACACCGGCCAGCGTTGCCAACGAGGTCACGTCGCCGCCGTCCACGTAGCGCGCATGCTGAATGGCCTTGAGGGCTTCCAGTTCCCGGTCAGGGGCGGTCAAGGACACGGCCGTCAGCGCCACCGTGGCGGGGCCGCTGTCGAAAAGCCGCTGGCGGTCACCGAGAACCTGGTGGCGGTACTGCTCGGTGAAGCGTTGGCCCGTCAGGCGCTCAATGCGTTGGTCGTTGGACCAGGCGTAGGCGGCGAAGTCGTTGTCCATGGGCCTGGCGCCTGCGCCGGAGAACAGCCCGGTCGGCAGCAATTCAACGCTGACGGCGGAGGTCTCCTGCAAGGCGGAGAGGGCCGGGGTGGCGCCGTAGCACCAGCCGCACAGCGGGTCGAACAGGTAATGCAGGGTCGTGGTCATAAGGTGTTTTTGAGGTGCCTTTGGTCAATGAAAGCGATGGTAGGCACTAAGCATTGACTGTTAAAGACATCTCTGATAAACATAATGTATGTTTAAAGCAAACAATAACGACGACGGTAACCTGGGAGGACTTGGAAACCTGCGGCGCCTGGCCTATTTCGTGGCGGTGGTGGAAACCGGCTCCTTCACCGCGGCGGCTGAGCGCCTGGGCATCACCAAGGCAGTCGTCAGCCAGCAGGTCGCCCGGCTTGAGCGCGAGTTCCGCACCTCGCTGCTGGTTCGCACCACGCGCAAGGTTCAAACTACTGAGCTGGGCCAGGCCTTCTACCAGCGTTGCGCCCTGATCCTGCGCGAAGCCGGGGAGGCCTTCGACGACCTGGCCGAAACCTCGGCGGAGCCCTCAGGCATGCTGCGGCTGACCGCGCCCTTTGACTATGGCGTCGGCGTCGTGGTGCCGGCCATCGCCGCCTTTACCCAGCGCTATCCCGCGTGCAAGGTTGATGCCGTTCTGAGCGACCAGACGCTGGACCTCATGTCGGGCAACTTTGAATTGGCGATCCGCGTCGGCTGGCTGGCCGAAACCAGCCTGCAGGCAAGGAGAATCGGCTCCTTCCGGCAACTGCTCGTTGCCTCACCGGCCATGAAGCAGCAGGTGGCGCAACTCACGCACCCGCAAGACATCGCCCATCTGCCCTTCATTGCCAACACCGCCTTGCGTGACCATCTCACGTGGAATTTCTCGCTCAACGAGATTGAGCGGCAGGCGGTGAGCGTGCAGGCTTCGATCTTTCTCGACGCCACACTCGCCGTGCGCGAGGCGGTGTGCCAGGGCGCAGGGCTCTCGGTGCTCCCGGACTACACGGCGGCAAGCGATCTTGCGGCCGGTCGCCTCATCCACGTCCTGCCGCAATGGGATTTGCCTTCGGGCGGCATCCATGCGGTATTTCCGGCCGCGCGTTTTCGTCCCGCGAAGGTGCGCGCTTTTGTCGACCTGCTGGCGCAAAGGGAGCAACAACGGCAGGCGGTCAACAAGCCAGATCCAAGCTAAGGTCCAGGCTGCTGCCGAGCGCGGTTTAACAGCGCCAGCCCTGCTCCCGCCGCCCGCCGCCTTCCAGCGCGACGAAGACGGCATGGCCATCGCTGATCGGGTGATCGCCCCGCACGCGCCTCGCGCCCGCCGCGGCCTTGTGCGCCAACGCCGCGAAGCCGCGGGCCGCCACCAAAGCCAGGAGGGCCGCACCGCTCAAGGGCCGGGCCAGCAAGGCGCCGGCCAGGCTGGTGCGTCGGGGCTCCCAGTGCAGGCTCACGCCGCGCGCACTCTCCGCAGGCTCGATCACCGCGTTCTCATGGTCGCCAAGCCGTATGCGCTGTCCGGCCACGATGAAGTGGTCGCCCGGATCCTTGCCGCGCGTCAGCCATAGCCGGCCGCGCAGCACCGTCAACTCGCCGCCGCGCCGGGGCAGGCGCAGCGCCTGGCCGGGCAGCAGGCGCCGGATCCCGCCACGAAACACGGCGTCCCTGGGGTTGGTATTCATCATCAGCTTCTTTCAAAACCCGGCGAGGGCGTGTAGCGCGGGGTTGTCGATTTGCCCGGCGAGCAGCCTGGCTGCGGCAAGGCTTGCGCTGTCGCCTAGTGCGCCGCGATGCAGGCAGGCGCGCACCGTGAGTTCGCGCATGCCGCTGCGCGCGGCAAGGTCCTGCAGTTCGTTGATCCAGGCCGAGGCCTGGGGCATGGACTGCATCACCGCGACGCCGCACAGCGCATCGAGCGCATAGCCCTTGCCCCACAAGTAGGCGTCCGGAAGGCGAACGCAGCGCGCCAGCGCGTCTACCAGGATCTCGACGGCACGTTGCGGTTCGCCGCGTGCCATCGCCACGCGGCCCAGGCCCCGGCCGGCGATGCCTTCCCAGCAAGGGTCGCCGATCTGGCAGCCCAGCGCGAAGGCGTGCTCGAAACGGTTCGCGGCGGCCTCAACCTCGCCGCGCAGCAGGTCGACTTCGGCGCGCAGCGATTGCGGCCAGGGCACAAACGCGGTCCAACCCGGCTGCGCCAGGACTATCGATTGGTCCAGGGCCTCGGCGGCGGCATCCAGTTCGCCGTGCAGCAGCAGCGCGCGACCCAGCATGGACAGCGCGTAGGCGCGCTGCTTGACGTCGCCGGCTGCGGCGCCCAGCGCATCGGCTTGGCGCAGCAGGCCGATGGCGGCCGCGTAGTGCGCGGTGTCGCTGAGCGCGCTGCCGTGCACGGTGGCGATGCGCGCCTGCTCGGCGCGGTCCTGGCCCGCGAGCGGCGCCGCGCGCTGCAGCCAGCCCAGCGTGCGCTCGTAGCGGCCGCGCAGGAATTCAACATAACCGAGCTCACGGCATGCTGCCGCGGCGAGCGCCGGCGAGGCGTCCTGGCCCACCTCCAGCGCTTCGTGAAGCGCCGTGGCGCCTTCCTCGTCGCGGCCGCGCGCGGCATGCACCAGCGCGCCGCCCAGGGCCACACGGGCACGCGCGCGCAGCGCAGTGTCACCTGTGGCGTCAGCTTCGACGATGGCGCGGCGCAGGCATTGCAGGCCGGCGTCAAGCGCCCCCGCGCCAATGGCCGCGTCGCCGGCTTCCAGCTGCGCCAGTGCCGCCGCGCGACCGGTGGCAGGCCGTGCGGTGGGTGTCGCGGTGACTGTGCGCAAGGCGGCATCCAGCGTGGCGCCGGGCTGCACGCCAAGTTCGCGCTGGAACAATTCGCGGCAAGCGGCGGCCTGGCGCGCCGCGCCCACACCGTCGCCGCTCGCGGCGAGGCTGCGCACCAGCAGTGCCTGGTAGTTTTCGTCCAGCGGGTTGTGGCGCACCAACCGGCCTGCGAGCGTGGCCGCTTCCGTCATGGCCCCTGCTGCCATGCGGGCCAGCGCGGCCTCGCGCAGCACGGCTTCGGCGGCAGCCTGCAGGTGGCGGCGTTCCGTGGCGAGCCAGACCTCAAAGGCCGGGCTGCCTGAAAAATTCATGCCTTCGAGCAACTCCCGGCCCAGGCCGGGTACACACAGGGCTTGCGCCCAGCTTCCCGACAGCACGGCCCCGAGGTCGACATAGGTCGCAGGCGCCAGCGCAAGCTCCAGCAGGTCGCCGCGCAAATCGGTGCTGCCCAGCAGGCGCCGCAGTTCGCTGAGGTTCCAGCGCAAGGCGGCCAGCGGGTCTTCGGCATCTTCGAACAACATTCCCGCCAGCTGCTTGCGGCTGACCGGCGCTTCGCTGCGGACAAGGTAGGCGAGCAGGCCCCAGACCTTGTGCCCGCGCGGCGCCGGCAAGGGCTTGCCGCCCAGCTCCACCCGCGGCGGGCCGAGCAGGTGGATGGCAAGCCCCGAAGGCGGTGTGGCGGTGGGGGCTTGCGAATCCACCGGAGGGCCTCAGGCTTCGGCGGTGGTGGGGTCAATGACGCCGGTGACACGGGCGACGGAATCCGCCGGGAAGCCGCCCCTGCGCGCATGTTCCCTCACGAGGTCTTCGCTGGCCGCGTTGTAGACGCAATACATCTTGCCTCCCGTCACATAGCTCTTGACCCACTGCACGTCGGGGCCGAGTTCGCGCAGCACGCCGCACGATTTCTGGGAGATGGAGTGCAGCTCGGCGGGCTTGAGGGCGCCGAGTCCGGGGATGGCGCGTTCGATCACGAATTTGGGCATAAAAGTCTCCGTTGAGTGAATGGAGACCCGAAGATAGGCAGTGTACGTGTGAGCCGCCGTGTGAGGAAGAAGCGCGGTATGGAGATATTTGCCTATTTGATTTGTGCCTTTTTCCTTACAAATCGGGCGGAGCGAATGCGCTGTTCGTGGATAGCATCAGGGTGTTTCACGCGCTTGCACGGTCACCCCGCCAATACGTCCAAAAAAAATGATGAACCGTTTCCCCTCGCTTTTTCCTTGTACTTTCTTGCCGCACGGCGTCTTGCGGGGCCTTGCCCTTGTGTTGGGCGGGCTGTGCACCGCAGCGCCGGCCCTGGCCGGGGGCAACACCGAGCCGATCACCGACATTCTTCCGGCGACGGGCAGCGCAGGCCTCGGCGTGGTCACCCGCGTGGAGCGCTCACCCTACAAGGACGCGGGCACCCGCTATGACCTGTTGCCGCTCTATCTTTACGAAGGCGAGCGGCTGTTCCTGCATGCCAACCGTGGCGGCGTGAAGCTGCTCAATGGCGACGAGCGCCGGCTGGACCTGTTTGTGGAGCAGCGGCTGGAAGGCTTTCCCACCGAGCGCCTGCCGGCCAGCCTGGCCGGCATGTCGGCGCGCGAGTCCGCTATCGACCTGGGCCTGGCCTACCGCTGGCGCCAGCCCTGGGGCGCGCTGCAGGCCGAGCTCGTGCACGACATCGGCAACACCTACAAGGGCAATGAGTTCCGCCTCGGCTATACCTACGACTGGCGCTCAGGCCCGTGGATGCTGCGCCCCAGCCTGACGGTGGCGTTTCGCGATGCCAAGCTCAACAACTATTACTACGGTGTGGAGGCCAACGAGGCCATGGCCGGCCGCCCCGCCTACGCGCCCGGCGCGGGTGTGCAGACTTCGCTAGGCCTCTATGGCACCTATGACCTTACCGAGCGCTGGCGCCTGCTGGCCGGTGTGTCGGCGACTTTCCTGGGGAACAAGGTCAAGGACAGCCCCATCGTGCAGAAGAGGGTGCTGCCCGCGGTGTATGTGGGTGCGGCCTATGACTTCGGCGGCCACAAGCGCGAATGGGCCGAGAACGACACGCCCACCTATTTCAAGGCGCTGTACGGCAAGTCCACCGAAGACGGCTGCCACCTGGCCAAGATCATCACCGCGCAATGCCTCTCGACGGCCAAGGTCAACCCGACCAGCATCACCGGCATCCAGGTCGGCAAGCCTTTTATCAACAACGTGAACGGCTGGCCGCTGGACTTTATCGGCTACGTGGGCCTGACGCATCACAACGACCGCGGCCTGCAGCCCAACGGCGTGCAGCTTGATGTGTTCATGAAGGCGGTGTATTCGGGCTTCCCCTGGAGCGACCGCGTGAAGACCCGGCTGGGCCTGGGCGTGGGGGTGTCATGGGCGCAGCGCGCCCCTTACATCGAAGCATCAAGCCTGGCGGCGAACGGCAAACAGGCCTCGCGCGTGCTCAATTTCCTGGACCCGACCCTGGACGTGAGCCTGGGCGACCTGATCGGCTACCGGCCGCTCAAGGAAACCTATATCGGCTTTGGCGTGTCGCACCGCTCCGGCATTTTTGGTTCGTCGCGCCTGTTGGGCAATGTCAACGGCGGCTCCAACTACATCTATACCTACGTCGAAACGGCGCTGTGACGCGCCGCGCCCGCTTCAGCGGGCTTGCTGGAAGTGGATGGCAGGTTCTGCACATTGCTGGCGGTGATCACGCCGCCACCCAGGCAAACCTCGCCCTGGTAGAGCACGGCTGATTGCCCCGGCGTCACCGCCCATTGCGCATCGGCAAAGGCCAGCTCACAGCTGTCGGCCGAGGCCTTGCGCAGTTCGCAGGCGGCGTCGGCCTGGCGGTAGCGCGCCTTGGCCGCCATGGCGCCGGTTGCGGGTGCGCTGCCGGCCACCCAGCTGCAGTCCTGCGCGGTCAGCATCGTTGATTGCAGCCAGGGGTGCTCATGGCCTTGCACCACCCACAGCGTGTTGGTGTCGAGGTCCTTGCGCGCCACAAACCAGGGCTCGTGCTCGCCCACGCCGCGCAGCCCGCGCGCCTGCGCGGCCTTGAGGTCGGCGCCCTTGGCCTTCACGCCGCCTATGCCCAGGCCTTGGCGCTGGCCCAGCGTATAGAAGGACAGGCCCACGTGTTCGCCGAGCACGCGGCCCTTGTCGTTCTTGATGGGGCCGGGCGCCTTGGCGATGTAGCGGTTCAGGAAGTCGCGGAAGGGGCGTTCGCCGATGAAGCAAATGCCGGTCGAGTCTTTTTTCTTCGCGTTGGGCAGGCCGATTTCATCGGCGATGCGGCGCACTTCGGTCTTGTGCAGCTCGCCCACCGGGAACAGCGTTTTTGACAGCTGCGCCTGGTTCAAGCGGTGCAGGAAATAGCTCTGGTCCTTGGCCGAGTCCAGGCCCTTGAGCAGCTCGTGCAGGCCGGTGGCTTCGTTTTTGCGCACCCGTGCATAGTGCCCGGTCGCGATTTTCTCGGCGCCCAGGCGCATGGCGTGGTCCAGGAAGGCCTTGAATTTGATTTCGGCGTTGCACAGGATGTCGGGGTTGGGCGTGCGGCCGGCCTGGTATTCGCGCAGGAATTCGGCGAACACGCGGTCCTTGTAGTCGGCCGCGAAGTTGACGTGTTCGATCTCGATGCCGATCACGTCGGCCACGGCGGCGGCGTCAACGAAGTCGATGTTGGACGAGCAATATTCGCTGTCGTCGTCATCTTCCCAGTTCTTCATGAAGATGCCGATGACCTCGTGGCCCTGCTGTTTGAGCAGGTGCGCCGTCACTGCGGAGTCCACGCCTCCGCTCAGGCCGACGACGATGCGTTGCCGCTTGCCGTCGCGGCTGTGTGCGTTGATTTGTTGGTTGCCCATGGCGCTATTGTAAAAAGACGCACGTTTTGGCGCCTGCTTCTGGCCGTCCGGCCCTGCTGGGCACGCGGCCTGAGGGCTGAAGGGGGTGGTCGCCGGGGCAAACCGGCCGGGTTTGGGGAGCCGTTTGGACTATTGTCGATGGCTGCACTGCGCCATCGCGGCTGTTTCCTGCAGAGTTCCAGCACAATGAAATGCTCCCATTTCTGCAGGAGCCACTTTGCAACGACGTCAATTTCTTTCCCGCACCGGCCGGGCCGCCACGGCCGCCGGCCTTGCCACCGGGCTGCCATGGCTTTCGGCGTTGGCCCAAGCCGAGGGCCTCAAACCCGTGGGCAAGGCCCAGGCCTTTGACTACGCGACGCTCAAGGGACAGGCGCGCGACCTGTCGGCCAAGCCCTACCGGACCCGGACTGTAGCCTTGCCGCCCAGCATGTCGGACCTGACTTGGGACCAGCATCAGGCCATTCGATTTCGGGACGACTACGCCTTGTGGGGGGATGACAAGCTGCGCTTTGTGGCCAAGTTTTTCCACCTAGGCCTCTATTTCAAGACGCCGGTGCGCATGCACGAAGTGAGCAACGGCCAGGCCCAGGAACTGGCCTATGACCCGGCCATGTTTGATTACGGGAAAAGCGGCGTGCGCGGCGACAAACTGCCCGCTGATCTTGGTTTTGCCGGCTTCCGCCTGAATTTTCATACCGATCCGGTGCGTGACGTGGCGGCTTTCCTCGGCGCCAGCTACTTCCGCGCGGTGGGCGGCGAATGGCAGTACGGCCAGTCGGCACGGGGCCTGGCCATCGACACCGCACAAACTTTCCCGGAGGAGTTTCCGGATTTCGTCGGCTATTGGCTCGAAAAGCCGGACCCGAAAGCCGCATCACTGACGGTGTACGCCCTGCTGGATTCCCCGAGTGTCAGTGGCGCCTACCGCTTTGTGATCACGCCGGGCGACACGCAGCTCATGGACCTGGACGTGGCGCTGTACCCGCGTAAAACCATAGACCGGCTGGGCATCGCGCCGTGCACCAGCATGTTTCAGACCGGCGAGAACGACAAACGTATGGGCTGGGATTGGCGTACCGAGATTCACGATACCGATGGCCTGGCCATGCACAGCGGCACGGGCGAATGGCTGTGGCGCCCCTTGACCAACCCGGCGCAACTGCAGTTCAACGCCTTCCAGGACGACAACCCGCGCGGTTTCGGCCTGATGCAGCGCGACCGGAATTTTGACCACTACCAGGACGACGGCGTGTTCTACGAAAAACGCCCGAGCCTGTGGGTCGAGCCCAAGGCGGGCTGGGGCGCAGGCTCGGTGCAGTTGGTGGAAATTCCGACCGTGGACGAAACCTTTGACAACATCGTGGCCTTCTGGAATCCCAAGGACAAGCCGCAGGCCGGGCAGGAGTTGCTGTTTTCCTACCGGCTGCACTGGGGCGGCCGCCCGAGCGCCGCGGAGCCGCCGCTGGCGCGCTGCGTCGCCACACGCACCGGCCTGGGCGGTGTGGTCGGGAGAAAGCGCACGGCATACACATGGCGTTTTGCGGTCGATTTCGCGGGCGGGGACTTTGCGTTGCTCAACGCCGGGGTGCAGGTCAAGGCGGTGATCACCGTGTCGCGCGGCGCGACTGAATTGGTCTCGGCCCGGCCGCTGGACGCCATCAAGGGGTGGCGTGCCATGTTCGACCTGCGCCCCGATGACAGCACTGCGCCAATCAACCTGCGCATGTATCTGGAGGCCGACGGCCAGTCTTTGACGGAAACCTGGCTGTACCAGTGGACGCCGCCGCCGCTGGCGCAGCGGATTCTTTATTGAGGCTTGCGTTGGTTTCAGCGTCAGTCGTCAGCGCTGGGTTGGCGGCGCAAACACACTGGCATCCGTGGTCACCAGCTCAAGCGGGTAGCGCTTGCCGGCCAGGTAGTCTTCCAGGCAGGTCAGCAGCAGGGGGCTGCGGTGCATGGGGACGCTGGCCCGGATCTCGTCGGCCGTGAGCCAGACGGTGCGCACAATGCCTTCGTCGAGCGCCTGTCCCGGCACATGGTCGCCGAGTTCGCCGCAAAACGCGAAACGCAAATAGGTGATGTCCATCGGCGCATCCTGGCCGGGCACCGCCCGCTCGAAACGCGACAGGTAGACGCCGACAATCGCCGTCGGCTTGAAGTGCCAGGCGGCTTCTTCCAGCGTTTCACGGGCACAGGCCTGAACCGGGCTTTCGCCCGGGTCCAGATGGCCGGCGGGGTTGTTGAGCTTCAGGCCATCCCGGGTCTCCTCTTCCACTAGAAGGAATTTGGGGACGCCGTCGATTATTTTTTCTATGACCGCAGCGACCGTGACGCTGGGCTTCCATCGATTGTTCATGGCGGTGATTATCCGTGGCGTGCGTGACAGTTTTCCGGGTATTTATCCCCGGGCGCAGTCGTCATTGAGTTGGCGCCGGTGCGGGTTGCACGGCGCCGAACCCATTGGCAAAGCTCTCGCGCAGGTGCTCGACAAAATACTGCACGGCCTTGGGCACCTGGGCCGACCAGGGCCTCAGCGCGTAGATGCGCTCGCCGAAGAAGCCCTGCACCTGCCAGTCGGGCAGCACTTGCACGAGGGGCGATGGCTGTTGCGGGCTGCCGGCCACGGGCACGCTGAAATCTGGCAGCAGGCCTATGCCCAGGCCGGCCACCAGCGCCTCGCGCAGCACCTCGCTGTTGTTGGCCTTGAGGGTGCCGGTGATGTTGACGCCCACCTGCTCGCGCGACTTGCGTTTGCCGTTGCGCACAAAAGTCCAGCTGGCCGTGTTGTGGTTGCCGAGGTAGAGCAGGCAGTCGTGCGCGGCGAGTTCCGCGGGCTGGGTGGGCACGCCGCGCCGCGCCAGGTAGTCGGGGCTGGCCAGCAGGATGGAGCGTGTTTCGCACAGTACCCAGGCCACATGGGTTTCGGGCGGCGTGTTGGTGTGGCGTATCGCCAGGTCAAAACCCTCGTTGGCCAGGTTCACGAAGCGGTCGGTCAGCTCGAGCTCGATATGAATCTCGGGAAAGCGCTTGAGGAAGGCCGCCACGCAGGGCGCCAGGTGCTGGCGGCCCAGCGCCACCGGCGCCGTGACGCGGATCAGCCCGCGCGGCGTGCCCACCAGGTCTTTCACCGCCGAATAGCTTTCGCTGATGCGGGCAAAGGCCGGCTGCATGCCGTTGACCAGCTGTTGGCCCGCTTCAGTCAGCCCCACCGAGCGCGTGGTGCGCCGCACCAGCATCACGCCGGCGGCGCGCTCCAACTCGCTGATGCGCATGCTGGCCGAGGCCTTGGAGACGCCCAGGCGGCGCGCCGTCTCGGTGAAGCTGCGGGTGGCGGCCAGCACCGTCAGCAGGTGCAGGTCGGCCACGAGAGGGGAGAGCTGGTCGGAGGACATGGAGGTGCCGGGCTACGGTTAGTTGTTCAAAAATATGAACAATGTAATCACAAATCGGGGAGTTATCAATTCGTCCCCGCGCGCCTAGACTGCCATCAAGCCGCTCCGTTCGGGGCTCCGCCGGCCGCCAAACCATCTCCAGAGGATTCCCATGTCTTTATCCCCCGCCGCCACCGCTCCCCAGGCCACCATAGGCCATTACCTCAACGGTCGCGTTGCCGCGCCCAACTCGGGCCGCAGCCAGGAAGTCTTCAACCCGGCGACTGGGGCGGTGACGGGCCACGTCGCGCTGGCCAGCACGGCCGAGGTCGACGCCGCCGTGGCCTCAGCGCAGGCGGCTTTTCCGGCCTGGGCCGATACGCCGCCGCTGCGCCGCGCGCGCGTGATGTTCAAGTTTCTCGAGCTCCTCAACCAGAACAAGGACAAGCTGGCCCACATGATCACCGCCGAGCACGGCAAGGTGTTTACCGATGCGCAGGGCGAGGTCTCGCGCGGCATCGACATCGTGGAATTCGCCTGCGGCATCCCCCAGTTGCTCAAGGGTGACTTCACCGACCAGGTCTCCACCGGCATCGACAACTGGACGCTGCGCCAGCCATTGGGCGTTGTGGCCGGCATCACGCCTTTCAACTTCCCGGTGATGGTGCCGATGTGGATGTTTCCCGTGGCGATTGCCGCCGGCAACTGCTTTGTGCTCAAGCCCAGCCCCATAGATCCCAGCCCCAGCCTCTTCATGGCCGATCTGCTCAAGCAGGCCGGCCTGCCGGACGGCGTCTTCAACGTGGTGCAGGGCGACAAGGAAGCGGTCGACGCACTGCTGGTGCACCCCGACGTGAAGGCCGTGTCTTTTGTCGGCTCCACGCCGATTGCCAACTACATCTATGAAACCGGCGCGCGGCACGGCAAGCGTGTGCAGGCCCTGGGCGGCGCCAAGAACCACATGGTGGTCATGCCCGACGCCGACCTCGAGCAGGCGGTGGACGCGCTGATAGGCGCCGGTTACGGTTCGGCCGGCGAGCGCTGCATGGCGATTTCGGTGGCGGTGCTGGTGGGCAATGTGGCCGACAAGCTGGTGCCCATGCTGGAGGCGCGCGCCAAGGCGCTGGTGATCAAGAACGGTGTGGAACTTGACGCCGAGATGGGCCCCATCGTCACCTCGGCCGCGCACCAGCGCATCACCGGCTACATCGACGTCGGAGTGAAGGAAGGCGCCAAGCTGCTGGTCGACGGCCGCGGCTTCAAGGGCGCCCAGGCCGGCACGGGTTGCGACAAAGGGTTCTGGATGGGCGGCACGCTGTTCGACCATGTCACACCCGACATGCGCATCTACAAGGAGGAAATCTTCGGCCCGGTGCTGGGCTGCGTGCGCGTGAAGGATTTTGCCGGAGCGGTGGACCTCATCAATGCGCATGAGTTCGGCAACGGCGTGAGCTGCTTCACCCGTGACGGCCATGTGGCGCGTGAATTCAGCCGCCGCATCCAGGTCGGCATGGTCGGCATCAACGTGCCCATCCCGGTGCCCATGGCCTGGCACGGCTTTGGCGGCTGGAAGAAGAGCCTTTTCGGCGATATGCACGCCTATGGCGAAGAGGGCGTGCGCTTCTACACCAAGCAGAAATCCATCATGCAGCGCTGGCCCGAAAGCATAGGCAAAGGCGCCGAGTTCGTGATGCCGACGGCGAAATAGCGCAAGGCGTCGCCGGGCGCGACAGCCCCCTCAGCCGCTTGGGCGGCCGAGGGGGCTTTTTTATAAGTGCCCGGATGCCGGCCAAAAACTATAGACTGCCTTGACAAAAAATCGCAAAAAACTCATGTAAGCTTCATGACAGGTACTAAAACGCACACGCCAAACACAGATCGCGCACAAGCCCGCCCGCGGGCTGATGTCCACCAAGCCCACACCAACGTACTGAGGAGAGACCCATGCTGATTGGGGTACCCGCCGAAATCACGGCCGGAGAAACACGCGTCGCCATCACGCCCGAAACGGCCAAAAAGCTCAAGGCCCAGGGGCACACCATACGTGTGCAATCGGGCGCCGGCGTCGCCGCCAGCGTTACCGACGAGGCTTACACGGCCGTCGGCGCCGAGATCACCGACGCAGCGGGCGCCTACGGCGCCGACATCGTGCTCAAGGTGCGCTGCCCGCTTGATAGCGAAATGGGCATGGCCAAAGCCGGCGGCGTGCTGGTCGGCATGCTCAATCCCTTTGATGCCGCGGGCCTGCAGCGCCTGGCCGCCGGCAAGCTGACCTCTTTTGCCCTCGAAGCCGCGCCGCGCACCAGCCGCGCGCAAAGCATGGACGTGCTGTCCTCGCAGGCCAACATCGCCGGCTACAAGGCCGTGATGATGGCGGCCGACCGCTACCAGCGCTTCTTTCCCATGCTGATGACGGCGGCCGGCACGGTCAAAGCCGCGCGCGTGGTGATCCTGGGTGTCGGCGTCGCCGGACTGCAGGCCATCGCCACGGCCAAGCGCCTGGGTGCGGTCATTGAAGCCAGCGACGTGCGCCCCAGCGTGAAGGAACAGGTCGAATCGTTGGGAGCCAAATTCATCGACGTGCCCTATGAGACCGACGAAGAGCGTGAAGCCGCCGTCGGTGTGGGCGGCTATGCCAAGCCTATGCCCCCGAGCTGGCTGGAGCGGCAAAAAGCCGAGGTCGCCAAGCGCGTGGCGCAGGCTGACGTGGTCATCACCACCGCGCTGATCCCCGGCCGCGCCGCGCCGGTGCTGGTCACCGAAGACATGGTCAAGGCCATGAAGCCCGGCAGCGTGATCGTTGATCTGGCCGCACCGCAAGGCGGCAACTGCCCGCTCACCGAAGCCGGCAAGACCGTGGTCAAGCACGGCGTGACGCTGATCGGCGAAACCAATGTGCCGGCGCTGGTCGCGGCCGACGCCAGCGCGCTCTACGCACGCAACCTGCTCGACTTCCTCAAGCTCATCATCACCAAAGAGGGTGAACTCAAGGTCGACATGGAAGACGACATCGTCGCGGCCTGCCTTATGACGCAGGGTGGCGAGGTGAAAAGAAAATGACTCGCCGGCTGCTTTCGCTGGCGGTGCTGGCGGCCGCAATGGCTGCCTTGCCCGCGCATGCCGAAACCGTCAAGGTGGGCAGGGCCAGCATCGAATTGCCGGAAGGAAACTGGAAAGCGCTGGCGACCAGCAATGGGCAAGACTCGCTGGACGGCAACGGCACGGGGGGTGTGCTGCCGACCGAAACCCGCTCGTTCGCCTTCGTTTCGGGCGACCGTGTGATGGCCATTCTGTATGTGGACTCTTCCAAGGGCGCAGGGGTGCGTGTCAACTGGGCCAATACCTGCACCGGTAACCAGAACGTCCATGCCTTGAATCTGACGAAAGACCCCAATGCGCTCGAATGCGTCCGGGCGTCGATTCCGTTAAAGGCGGAGCTATACCTCAAGCGTGCCATGCCCGAGGTGTTGAGCGCCCTGGAAAGCAATAACCTGGCCGTGCCGCCGGCCATGCAGGCCATCGGCGTGACGGTAGGCAGCTCTGGCGGCACCAGCATGCATGTCAACCTGCTCGCGGTGCCGAGCTTTCTGGGTTTGCAAGGCGAAGAAGCTTCAACCCTTCCGGCAAACGTAAAACCCGGCCAGCTTGTGTGGGCGCGCCAACTGGCTGCGGCCGTCAAAGGCAGCGTTTACTCGATGAGCGGCAATATGACCCTCCCACCCCTGGCATTCGCCACTCCCCGCGTTACTTCATCAACTTCTCAATAGCAATAGGCGATCATGGAAGCAGTTTCCCCCACCATCATCAACCTGATTATTTTTGTACTGGCTATCTACGTGGGTTACCACGTGGTGTGGACCGTCACTCCGGCGCTGCATACGCCGCTGATGGCGGTGACCAACGCGATCTCGGCCATCGTGATCGTGGGCGCCATGCTCGCGGCCGCGCTCACCGAAACTCCGCTGGGAAAAACCATGGGCTGGCTCGCGGTGGCGCTGGCGGCGGTGAACGTCTTCGGCGGTTTCCTCGTCACGCGCCGCATGCTGGAGATGTTCCGCAAAAAAGAAAAGAAAGCGCCGGCCGCTGACGCCGCCGCTTCGGGAGCCGCCAAATGAGCATGAACGTCGTCACGCTGCTGTACCTGGTGGCCTCCGTCTTCTTCATCCAGGCGCTCAAGGGCCTGTCCCATCCCACCACGTCGATACGCGGCAACCTCTTCGGCATGGCCGGCATGACGATTGCCGTGCTGACCACGGGCGCACTGATTGTGGAAACCTCCGGCGGCAAAGCTCTGGGCATGGTCTACGTGCTGAGCGCGCTGCTGGTCGGCGGCGCGGCCGGCACCTTGATGGCCAAGCGCGTCGAGATGACCAAGATGCCCGAGCTGGTCGCCTTCATGCACAGCATGATCGGCCTGGCCGCAGTGTTCATCGCGGTGGCCGCTGTTGCGGAGCCCTACGCCTTCGGCATCGTCGCCAAGGGCCTGCCGATTCCCACGGGCAACCGGCTTGAGCTCTTCCTGGGTGCGGCCATCGGCGCGATCACCTTCAGCGGCTCGGTCATCGCCTTCGGCAAGCTCAGCGGCAAGTACAAGTTCCGCCTGTTCCAGGGTGCGCCCGTCACCTTCAGTGGCCAGCACATGCTGAACCTGGTGCTGGGCCTAGCCACCATAGGCCTGGGCCTGGCCTTCATGCTGACCGGAAACTGGACCGCCTTCTTCGCGATGCTGGCGCTGTCCTTCGTGATGGGCGTGCTGATCATCATCCCGATCGGCGGCGCCGACATGCCGGTGGTGGTGTCGATGCTCAACAGCTATTCGGGCTGGGCGGCCGCGGGCATCGGTTTTTCGCTGAACAACTCCATGCTGATCATCGCCGGCTCGCTGGTCGGCTCCTCGGGCGCCATCCTCTCGTACATCATGTGCAAGGCGATGAACCGCTCCTTCTTCAATGTGATCCTGGGCGGCTTCGGCGGTGAGGCCGGCGGCGCGGCCGCGGGCGCCAAAGAGCAGCGTCCCGTCAAGTCGGGTTCGGCCGACGACGCCGCCTTCATCCTGGGCAATGCCGAAACCGTCATCATCGTGCCCGGCTACGGCCTGGCGGTGGCGCGCGCGCAGCACTCGGTCAAGGAACTGGCACAAAAGCTCATCGAGAAAGGCGTCAACGTCAAGTACGCGATCCACCCGGTGGCCGGCCGCATGCCGGGCCACATGAACGTGTTGCTGGCCGAGGCCGAAGTGCCCTACGACCAGGTGCATGAGATGGAAGACATCAACGCCGAGTTTGGCCAGGCCGACGTCGCCATCATCCTGGGCGCCAACGACGTGGTGAACCCCGCCGCGCACGTCAAGGGCAGCGCGATTTACGGCATGCCTATCCTGGAGGCCTACAAGGCCAAGACCGTCATCGTCAACAAGCGCTCCATGGCGGCCGGCTACGCGGGCCTGGACAACGAACTCTTCTACATGGACAAAACCATGATGGTGTTCGGCGATGCCAAGAAGGTGATCGAAGACATGGGCAAGGCCATCGAATAAGCGCGGCCATCGGCTCCCCGCGGCCGACCGCCGCGGGCCCGCACAGTTTAGAGGGGCTTCCCTTCTGATTTCCCGCTGTTCCTAGGGAAAACGCAATAGCCACGAAGATGGCCCGCCGTGAGAATCCATGGCTGTAAGCAATACGTAATGGAGAAGACAAACATGAATGCAGCGACCATTGACCGCCCATGGCTCAAGGCCTACCCGCCGGGCGTTCCCACCGACATCGACGCGTCGCAGTATCCGTCGCTGGTGGCCTTGATGGAGGAAAGCTTCAAGAAGCACGGAAGCCGTGTCGCTTACAGCTTCATGGGCAAGGATGTCACCTTCGCCCAGACCGACAGCCTCTCGCTGGCCTTCGGCGCCTACTTGCAAAGCCTGGGCCTGGCCAAGGGAGACCGCGTCGCCATCATGATGCCTAACGTGCCGCAGTACCCCGTGGCCGTGGCGGCCATCCTGCGTGCCGGTTATGTGGTGGTCAATGTGAACCCGCTGTACACGCCGCGCGAGCTCGAGCATCAGCTCAAGGACTCGGGCGCCAAGGCCATCGTCATCATCGAGAACTTCGCCAACACGCTGGAGCAGTGCATCGCCGCCACGCCGGTCAAGCATGTGGTGCTGTGCGCCATGGGCGACCAGCTCGGCATGCTCAAGGGTGCGCTGGTCAACTATGTGGTGCGCAACGTCAAGAAGATGGTGCCGGCTTTCAACCTGCCGGGCGCCGTGCGTTTCAACGACGCCGTGGCGCAGGGCACGCGTGCGACGCTCAAACGCCCCGACATCAAGCCCGACGACGTGGCCGTGCTGCAGTACACCGGCGGCACCACCGGTGTGTCCAAGGGTGCGGTGCTGCTGCACCGCAACGTGATCGCCAACGTGCTGCAGTCAGAAGCCTGGAACGGCCCGGCCATGTCCAGCATGCAGTCGGGCAACCAGCCCACCTATGTCTGCGCGCTGCCGCTGTATCACATCTTCGCCTTCACCGTGAACATGATGCTGGGCATGCGCACCGGCGGCAAGAACATCCTGATCCCCAACCCACGCGACCTGCCCGCGGTGCTCAAGGAACTCTCCAAGCACAAGGTCAACAGCTTCCCGGCCGTCAACACCCTGTTCAACGGCCTGGCCAACCACCCGGACTTCAACACGGTGGACTGGACGCACCTGAAGATCTCGTTGGGCGGAGGCATGGCCGTGCAAAGCGCGGTCGCCAAGTTGTGGCTTGAAAAGACCGGCTGCCCCATCTGCGAAGGTTACGGCCTGTCCGAGACATCGCCCTCGGCCAGCTGCAACCCGACCAATAGCAAGGCCTTCACCGGCACCATAGGCGTGCCGATTCCCGGCACCTACTTCAAGCTGCTCGACGACGACGGCAACGAAGTGCCGCAGGGCCAGCCCGGCGAAATCGCCATCAAGGGCCCGCAGGTCATGGCCGGCTACTGGCAGCGCCCCGACGAGACCGCCAAAGTCATGACGCCCGACGGCTACTTCAAGTCGGGCGACATCGGCGTGCTGGATGAAAACGGTTTCTTCCGGATCGTCGACCGCAAGAAGGACATGATCCTCGTGAGCGGCTTCAACGTCTACCCGAACGAGATCGAAGACGTGGTGGCCAAACTCGACGGCGTGATGGAATGCGCCTGCGTGGGTGTGGCCGACGAAAAATCCGGCGAAGCCGTGAAGCTGGTGATCGTCAAGAAGAAACCTGAGCTGACCGAAGCCCAGGTGCGCGAATATTGCAAGACCAACCTGACCGGCTACAAGCAGCCCAAGGTGGTGGAGTTCCGCACCGAGTTGCCCAAGACGCCGGTGGGCAAAATCCTGCGCCGCGAACTGCGCGACAAGAAGTAATTCGCTCGCAAACAGTTTTTAGAGCCTGCAAAGGTTTTCTAAAGGGCGGCGTGAGTCGCCCTTTTTTGCGTCTGGGGTTCGTCGGCGCGGCCTTTGTGGGCACAATCCCTTCATGCCGACTTCCCAGATCGTCTCAAGCTCCCCAGCCCCCGTCGCCATCCTAAGCGCCCTGTTGCAGGAGCAGCAAGGCCTCATGGAGCTGCTGCGCCAGCCGCAGAAGGTGACCCATGCTGGGCGCGACTTCTGGCTCGGTGAGTTGCACGGCCGGCCTGTGGTGTTGGCCCTGTCAAAAATCGGCAAGGTGGCGGCCGCTACTACGGCGACTGCGCTGATCGAGCGCTTTGGCGTGCGCCGCATGGTGTTCACCGGTGTGGCCGGTGGCCTGGGCGCGGGCGTGAACGTCGGCGATGTCGTGGTGGCCAGCGATTTCGTGCAACACGACCTCGATGCTTCGCCGCTGTTTCCGCGTTACGAGGTTCCGTTGTACGGACGTAGCCGCTTTGAGGGCGATGCGGCGCTTACGGGGTTGCTTTTCAATGCGGCCACGGCGGCGTTGGGCGACGGCGGTGTGAGTGCGGCCTTTCCGGGCGCACGCGTCCACCACGGGCTGATCGCCAGCGGCGACCGTTTTGTTTCAGGCGCCGGTGAGTCGCGCAGCCTGCACGCCGCGCTCCTTGGCGCGGGCCATGAGGTGCTAGCAGTCGAAATGGAGGGCGCCGCCGTGGCGCAGGTGTGCCTGGATTACGGCGTGCCCTTTGCTGCTGTGCGCACCATCTCTGATCGCGCCGACGACAGCGCGCATGTGGACTTCCCGCGGTTTGTTGAAGAAGTGGCGAGTCGCTATGCGCACGCGATCATGGAGCGGCTGCTGGCGTCGCTGTAGCGGCAGTAATTGCGGCGCGCGGGCCGCGAAAGCGTCACCCCGCGCCGTGGCACTTCTTGTATTTCTTGCCGCTGCCGCAATGGCACAGGTCGTTGCGCCCCGGCGTCGCCTCGGCGCGCACGGTTTCCACTTTCGGCCCCAGCGTCTTCCACAACTCGCGCAGGTCGTAGACCGCCCAGATGGCCTCGCCAAAGGCATTGAGCCGGGCGATGCTGGTGCTGGGCGCGCCGTCTTCGCTCAGCGGTGAGACCGCGGGCACGGCCGTGTCGTCTTCGGTCATGGCCACCACGGCCTGCAGTGCGCCATCCAGCCATTTGGCGGCATCCTTGTCGCGCGGGGCCGTCCATTCGTCGGGCCAGCTTTCGACCGCGAACATAAAGCCCAGCGCCCAGACCTGGGCAAAGGCCGGCAGGTCTTCGCCTTTGAAGGCTGCGCGTTCTTCAGGTGCCATCTCGGCCACGGCGCCGCGTATGTCCATTACCTCGGGGTGATAGCAGTTGTCGTCCTCCAGCGAGTCGACTTCCGAATCCAGCGCGGTTTCAACTTCCCGCCAGCGCCGGTTCCACAACGTGAGGAAGCGCTCACCCTGCGCATCGCTCGCGAAGGAGCCGCCTTCCGGGTCCGGCGCTTCACCTTCGGCAGGCACGGCCAGCAGCACCGGCAGGTATTCCGCGGCGGCGATGGGCCTGCGCGAGCAGATCACGGCGGCCATGAAGCCTTCGCAAAACTCCCATTGCGGCGTCTCGTCGTAGCGGGTGCGCAGGTCGTCGAGGATGGCATCGAGCTCGTCAAAGTCCTCCGCTTCGAGGAAAACCGGCTCCGTTGGGGGCGTTGAAGAGGTGGTGGATTTCGGCGTGGGCTTCATAAAAACGGTCCTGAGCCTCACGCGAGGCTCTTATGATGCAAAGTGTATCTGCCGCATCGCGGTTATTTTGCCCCTCCCTCCACGGAAGCGCCACCATGTTTCTCCAGCGTCTGGATGCCCGGTTCCCGGTTCGTTACACCTTCATGGCCTTGTGCGCGCTGGGCGTGGTGCTGGCGCTGTTCAGTCTCGCCGCCTTTGGTGTGGGCTGGCTGGCGCTGCTGGCCTGCGTCGCCCTCGTCGGGGTGGGTGTGCACGACCTGCGGCAAACCCGGCACGCAGTATTGCGCAACTATCCGGTCATAGGTCATATGCGCTTTCTGTTCGAATTCATCCGGCCCGAGATGCGCCAGTACTTCATTGAAAGCGACAGCGAGGCCACGCCTTTTTCGCGCGCCCAGCGTTCACTGGTCTACCAGCGCTCCAAGGGCGAGCCCGACAACCGCCCCTTCGGCACGCAGCTGGATGTAGGTGCGCAGGGTTATGAATGGGTCAACCACTCAATGTCGCCGACCAAACTGGCTTCACACGATTTCCGCGTCTGGATAGGCGGCTCGCCCGACCATCCCTCGCCCTCCGTCGAGCCCTGCACCCAGCCCTACCATGCCAGCGTCTTTAATATCTCGGCCCTGAGTTTCGGCTCGCTCTCGGCCAATGCCATCATGGCGCTCAATAAGGGCGCCAAGCTGGGCGGCTTCGCGCACGACACGGGCGAAGGCTCCATCTCCGTGCATCATCGGCTGCACGGCGGCGACCTGATCTGGGAAATCGGCTCGGGCTATTTCGGTTGCCGCAACGAGGACGGCAGCTTCAGCGAAGAGCGTTTCGCCGCCAACGCGCGCGACCCGCAGGTCAAGCTGATCGAACTCAAGATGAGCCAGGGCGCCAAGCCCGGCCACGGCGGCATCCTGCCCGGCCCCAAGGTCACCGATGAAATTGCCGCGGCACGCGGCGTGCCCCAAGGCAAGGACTGCATCTCGCCCTCCAGCCACAGCGCCTTCTCCACGCCGGTGGAGATGATGCATTTCATCGCCAGGCTGCGAAAGCTCTCGGGCGGCAAGCCGACAGGCTTCAAGTTCTGCATAGGCCACCCCTGGGAATGGTTCGCCATCGTCAAGGCCATGCTGGAGACCGGCATCACGCCGGACTTCATCGTGGTGGACGGCGCCGAGGGCGGCACCGGCGCCGCGCCGGTCGAGTTCACCGACCATGTGGGCGCGCCGCTGCAGGAGGGCCTGCTGCTGGTGCACAACACGCTGATCGGCGTGAACCTGCGCAGCCGTGTTTCCATCGGTGCGGCCGGCAAGGTCGTCAGCGCCTTCGACATGGTGCGGCTGATGGCGCTGGGCGCCGACTGGTGCAACGCGGGTCGCGGCTTCATGATGGCGCTGGGCTGCATCCAGGCGCAGAGCTGCCACACCGGCAAATGCCCGACCGGCGTCACCACGCAGGACCCGGTGCGCCAGCAGGCCCTGGTCGTGCCCGACAAGGCCGAGCGCGTGCGCAACTTCCACCGCAGCACGCTGCACGCGTTGCAGGAGCTGGTGCAAGCCGCAGGCCTGCACCACCCGCGCGAAGTCAACGCCCACCACATCGTGCGGCGCCTGACAGATACCGAGGTGCGGCTGCTCAGCAACCTGATCATGCAGGTGGAGCCCGGCGCACTGCTGGGCTCGCTGGAAGAACAGAACAAGGTGTTCAGCTACTACTGGCCGCTGGCCAGCGCGCACAGCTTTCGCGCCAACGGCGCGGCGATGCAGGCGCCCGCCGGGCCCGATGGTGTTGTGGCGTCAGGCGCCAAGGCCGCTGTGGCCTGAGTGGGCGCCTTCCTCACCCGCCTGAAGACTGCCTGCAGCTAGGGCGTTATCGCCCTCTGTGTCGTGACGCCGAGGTTGCCCAGCCTTTTGGCCATGGACAGCACGTCCCGGTCCTTGCTCAGCAGCAATGCCTTGCCGGCCACGGCGAGGTCTATGAATTTCTGGTCGTCGGCATCGCTGCAGGTGACGCCGGCCTTGGAGGCGACTTCCAGCAGGCGGGCATGCCGGTCAAAGGCCGCAAGCACGTCGTCGGCGCTCAATTGGTAGAACGCCAGACGCGGTGTGATTTGCGGATAGGCCAGCACGCGCTTGAGTTCATCGCGCATGGGCTGCGTGGCCAGCCAGTCGAGTTGGCCGGCTTCCAGCGCCTGCCTGAGCGGCTGCGCGGCCACATCGTTGAAAACAAATACGTCGAGAACGATGTTGGTGTCCAGGACGACGGGCTGCAGCGGCTCGAGCATCACGGCTGACCGTTCGCTGGAGCCGCGGAGGCGTCCTTCGGCTTGCCGCGCGCCGATCCGGCCACCATGTCGAAGCGGAACAGCCGGCATTCGATCGGACCGTTCCACATGGGCACTCGCCGCGATTCCTTCAGGCGCATTTTGCCGGGCAGTTTGAGGTCGGGCGTGAGCACGTGGGCCGTCCAGCCCGCGTAATTTTTCTTCCAGTGCGAGGCCAATTGCGGAAAGAAATCCGCGGCTTCTTCGCCCCAGGCGTTTTGCGCCTGCTCGCGGCCTGGGTTGGCGGAGCGGTCGCGTGAGGTCTCGAAGGCCGGTTCGTCACGGGTGTCGCCGTGGTCACCGGCGTCCTGGTTCAGCGGCTGGCCGAACTCATCGATGGGGTGGTTGCGGTGGTCGTGCTGCACGCGCCCTTCAGTTGGCCCCTGCTGGCGGCGCTGGTCGCGCTGGTCACGTCCTTGCACGCCGGTGATGCCGGCCACACCTGCGACGTCAATGCGCTCGCCGTAGGGCGGGTTCACCAGCATCACGCCCGAAGGCGCAGGCGGCATGCGCTGCAGCGCGTCGCCGCCGCGAAACTCCACCGCATTGGCGACACCCGCACGCTCGGCATTGCGCTCGGCGAAGTCGACCATGCGGAAAGACACATCGCTGCCGAACACCGGCGCCGTAGGCTCGGTGATCGCTGCTTCGGCCTGGTCCAGCAGGCCGTCCCACACATGGCCCTGGAAGGGCAAATACTTCTGGAAGGCGAAGCGGCGGTTGATGCCGGGCGCGATATTGCAGGCGATCTGCGCCGCCTCGATGGCGATGGTGCCCGAACCGCAGCAGGGGTCGTAAAGCGGCACGCCCTCCTTGCACAGCTGGTCCCAGCCGCTGGCGGCGATCATCGCGGCGGCCAGGGTTTCCTTGAGCGGCGCGTCGCCCTTGTCCTCGCGCCAGCCGCGCTTGAAGAGCGGCTCCCCCGAGGTGTCGATGTAAATCGTCACGGTCTCCGTCGTCAGGTGCACGTAGACACGTACGTCGGGCCAGCGTGTGTCTACGCTGGGCCGCACGTCGTCAAACTTGGCGCGAAAACGGTCGGCGATCGCGTCCTTGATCTTCAGCGCCGCGAAGTTCAGGCTGGTCAGCGGACTGTGCTGCGCAGTGATCTCGACCTTGAAGGTCTGCTTGGGCGTGAACCAGATCTCCCACGCCACGTTAGCGGCGGCGTTGTAGAGGTCTTGTTCGCTGCGGTACTGGTTGTGCTGCAGCTCGATAAGCACGCGCTGCGCCAGCCGGCTGTGCAGGTTGAGCTGAAGCGCGTCGCGCCAGGAGGCCTGAAGCTGCACGCCAGCGCGCCAGGCCTTGCCCTGTATGCCAGTGATGCGTTGCACCTCGGTAGCCAGCAGGGCCTCGACGCCCGCAGCGCAAGGTAAAAAGAGTTGAAGTTGGTTCATGACTGACTTTGAGGGGCGTGGCAGCGCGACTTGATCGGGCGGCTAGAGTGATTTACGCAGGTTGGCAGGAGCGATACGTAAGGCTTCGCGGTACTTGGCCACGGTGCGGCGCGCGCATTCGATGCCCTGCTCCTTGAGCATTTCGGAAATCTGGTTGTCGCTGAGCGGCTTTTTGGCGCTCTCCGAAGAGACGAACTGCTTGATCAGCGCGCGCACCGCCGTGCTCGAGGCGTTGCCGCCGGTTTCGGTGCCCAGCGCGGAGCCGAAGAAATATTTCAGCTCAAAAGTGCCGAAGGGCGTGCCCATGTATTTGGCGGTGGTCACGCGCGAAATCGTGGATTCATGCAGGCCCAGCTCGTCGGCGATCTCGCGCAGCACCAGCGGGCGCATGGCGAGTTCGCCGTGCGTGAAGAAATTCTTTTGCCGCTCGACGATGGCGCTGCTCACGCGCAGGATGGTGTCAAAGCGCTGCTGGATGTTCTTGATGAACCAGCGCGCTTCCTGCAGGCGCTGCTGCAGCGCCTGGCCGTCCTGGCCCTTGTGCTGCTTGAGGGCATTGGCGTAGATGTCGTGCACGCGCAGGCGCGGCATCACGTCGCCGTTGAGCGTGACCTTGAAGCCCCGACCCGACTTCACGACGATGACGTCGGGAACGACCAGGTTGCGCTCCACGTTCACGAAACGGCGCCCGGGTTTCGGATCCAGCCGGCCTATCACGGCGATCGCGCCCTTGATGGCGGTTTCGGTGAATCCGCAGAGGTAAGAGAGGCGTTTTACATCACGCTTGGCCAGCAGTTCCATCGGGTGCTTGCACACGGCGATGGCGGCGCGGGTTTCCTCGCAATCCTTGCAGTCGAGCAGCTGCAGGCTCAGGCATTCGGCCAGGTTGCGCGCGCCCACGCCGGCCGGCTCCATGTGGTGCAACAGCTTGAGCGCCATGGCAAAACGCTGCTCGATCTCCTCGGCTTGCTCCAGGTCGCCGCCGGCCAGACCGGCCGCGAGCGAGGCCAGGCTGTCCTCAAGGTAGCCGTCATCGTTGAGCGATTCGATCAGGAAGTGCAGGGCGGCGCGGTCCTCCTCGGACAGGCGCAGGCCCAGCGACTGGCGGTGCAGGTGGTCTTGCAGCGACTCGTGGCCGCCCGTCAAGTCGGAAGCTTCGGCGTCGCTTTCTTCGTTGTTGTTTTTGCGTGCCGGCGCATCGCTGCCCCACTCGCTGTCGTCGGGCGCGGTCTCCACCGTGCCGTCGCCTTCCCAGCTTTCCTCGAGCTTGGGTTCCGCGCTGGGCTCGGCCTCGGCGGCCGTTGAAGTGCCCGCATCCTCCGTACCGGCGCCGGCCGTCGACTCCGCTGCCGATTCAAACTCGCGGCTGTCCTGGCTGACCGGCGTGTTGACATGCTCCAGGCCGAACTCCTCCCGCACAGCGGTTTCGTCCGACACTTCGAGAAACGGGTTCTCGTCGAGCATCTGCTCGACTTCCTGGCTCAGCTCCAGCGTGGACAGCTGCAGCAGCCGTATCGACTGCTGCAGCTGGGGCGTCAGCGCAAGATGCTGCGAGACGCGTAGCGAGAGGCCTTGCTTCATGTCAAGAATTCCTGATGCGAGAACGAAAAACGTTCAAGCAGGGGCCGCGGAACTGGCTTTGCCAGGCCGCAGGCGCCGTCCCCCGGAGGGGGAGAGGGAGCTACACGAAGTGAGCGACGACAGGGGGGAGCCATTGTTCGATAACGGGGGGGAGCCATGCCACTACATCTTGAAGTGCTCGCCCAGGTAGACGCGGCGCACATCGGCGTTATTCACGATCTCGGACGGCGTACCCTGGGCCAGCACATGGCCGTCGCTGATGATGTAGGCGTGGTCGCAGATGCCCAGCGTTTCACGCACATTGTGGTCGGTGATCAGCACGCCGATACCGCGCGACTTCAGGAAGCCGATGATGCGCTGGATCTCGATCACGGCGATCGGGTCAATGCCGGCAAAAGGTTCGTCAAGCAGGATGAAGCGCGGCTGGGTCGCCAGGGCGCGGGCGATCTCGACGCGGCGGCGTTCGCCGCCCGACAACGCAGGTGCCGGCGAATTGCGCAAATGGTCCACCCGCAGGTCCTGCAGCAGGGCATCCAGGCGCGACTCGATGTCGGCGCGTCCCAACGGTTTGCCGTTCGTGTCCAGTTGCAGCTCGAGCACGGCGCGCACGTTTTCTTCCACCGTGAGCTTGCGAAAAATCGAGGCTTCCTGCGGCAGGTAGCTCAGGCCCAGGCGAGCGCGCAGGTGGATGGGCATGTGCTCGACCGACTTGCCGTCGATGGAGATCTCGCCCGCATCGGCGCGCACCAGCCCCACGATCATGTAAAACGAAGTCGTCTTGCCGGCGCCGTTGGGGCCCAGCAGGCCCACGACCTCGCCTTTTTGCACAGCCACCGAGACGTCCTGCACGACCTTGCGGCTGCCGTAGGATTTTTGCAGCCCTTGCGCCACGAGGCGGCTGGGGGTTGCGGCCCGAGCCGCCGGAGTGTCAGTCACTACATCCATCTGAGCGGGTTCTTTCTATTTCTTTTCATTGTCCAGCGTGGTGCTGGGGCGCAAGGCGGCAGGCGGCGCCGCGGGCGTGGCGCCGGGGGCCGATGCGGCGGCGCGCGGCGACAGCATGGCGCGTACGCGTCCGCTCGGATTGCCGGCAGTGCTGTTTTGCGCACCGCCGTCCACGGTGAAGACGTCAGTGTTGTTGTCGTAGACGATCACGGCGCCGGTGGTTTCATCCACCAGGGTGGCGCCGTTGTAGCGGCGCACCACGGCGCGCTTGATGAATTTGACGAGGTCGGCGCGACTGTCGTATTCAATGCGCTCGCCTTCACCTTCGATGTATTCGTCCACGCCGTCGCGTTTCTTGCGGTAGAAGGCCAATTTTCCGGGCGCCGCGATAGCCACCGCCTGCTGGTAGCCCTCGGGATCCTGGCTCACGTCGACCCGCGCGCCCCGCACGATGGTCGTGCCCTTGGTGATCACCACGTTGCCGGTGAACACGCTGGTCTGCTTCAAGTCGTCATAACGCAGGGCGTCGGCCTCCGCGTTCATGGGCTTGTCCCGGTCGGGTTTTTCAGCCCAGGCCGGAAACGCAATCCCCAGCGCCAAAGCGGCCGGCAGGATGAGGGAATAAAGGGGATGTTTCATAAGGCACGAATCTTGCTGCTTTGGGTTCGGCCATTGTAGCCATGCAAGCTGAGCGAATGGCTTGCACAGTGAAAAAAGGCCCCCACGCTCTCGCACTTCGTGTCGTTCGCTGCCCCCCGAGGGGGCCGCTGCGCCTGCGGCCTGGCAAAGCCAGTTCCGCGGCCCCTGCTTGGTTGAAGATCCAGGGCCTATGCAAAGGGAGTATTTCGCCAGCGGGGGCGGAGGGTCCGGCTTCGCCGGCCCAAAGCGCCGCCCCCTCGAGGGGGGAACGGACTACACGAAGTGAGTCCGGACGGGGGTGCTATTTTTTTCTCGATTGCGCAATCAGGTAATCCGTGACTTGCAGCGCGCGCGGCATGGTCTGCGACAGGGTGGCGGAGGTGTAGTAACGCCCCGCAATGCCCAGTGCCGGTACGCCGTCGACTTTGTAGATGTCCTGCAGCTGGGTGGCCTTGCGCGCCTTGGTGGTGACCGTGAAAGAGTTGTACATCTCGACGAACTTGGCCTTGTTCAGGCCCTGTTTCTCTGCCCAGGTGGCGATGGCATCGGCGGTGGCGAGCGCGAGCTTTTCCACGTGAATGGCGGAAAACACCTTCTTGTGGAGTTCCTCGACCTTGCCCATGGCCTCGAGCACGTAAAAAAGGCGCTGCTGGGGTTCGAAATCGGGGCGGAAAGCCACCGGCACGCGGCGCACGGTCACATCCTTGGGCACCTGCTTCATCCAGGCTTCGAGCGTCGGCTCAAAGGCATTGCAATGCGGGCAGCTGTACCAGAAGAACTCCACCACCTCAATCTGGCCCGCGGGGACTTCGGTCGGCGCAGGCTTGTCCAGCGTAATGTAGTCGGCGCCGTCCTTGAAGGCCCTGGCCTGGGCGTGCGCGAGCGTGGGCAGGGCGATGCCGCCCAGGCTGGCGACGGCCGCAGAGGCGGCTGAAAACGAAAACTCACGGCGTTGCATCAGATTCTTCTCCTGGTATGGCGGAAATGGGGGTGGGCCGCCCCTGCGGACAGCGGCCTCGTGGGTACAGGCACAGGGTTTGTACACCGGCCTCGCGAAAAGTTCAGTGACGGCCCGCTTAGCGCTGCACGCGCACCAGCGCCGTCTCGATGGAATTGTTGTCCAGCCGCTCCTTGGCCTTGTCGGCGTCTTCTTTTTTGTCGAAGGGGCCGAGGCGCACGCGGTACACGGTGCGGCCGGCCTGTTCGCGTTCGCTGACCTTGGCCTGCATGCCCAGCAAGAGGAGTTTGGCACGCTGTTGCTCGGCGTCTTCAGGCGTGCGGAAGGCGCCGGCCTGGATGAAATAACTGAAAGGGTCCACGCCGGGACTGGATGACAGGCCTTCGACTTTGGCCTTGGCAAGGTCGCCCAGCGGGTCGGCCGCAGGTGCGGGCTTGGCGGCGGCGGTCTTGGCGGGCGCCGAAGCGGCGGCCTTGGGTGTCGCTGCGGGGTCGGGAACGGGGGCGCCGTTCACTTCAGGCACTGCCGGGGCTGCCGGCGGCTTGGGCTGGTTCTTGCCGGCCAGTGGCGCGTTCGGGTTCCAGTCCTTGTTCTTCTTGGCCTCGGCGGCGTCGCTGTCGGGATTGCGGGCCTGGCTTTTGTTCATGAAAGGCACGGGCACCTTGGTGATGTAGACCGCCACGGCGAGCGCGGCGCCCAGGCCGATCAGCGCGCCAATAACCAGACCCAGCAGGGTCCCGCCTCGTTGTGTATTCATACCCTTGCCCACGTTCATTGCCTTGTCCTGAAAATCCGGGTGCTGCCGGCGTTCTTGCGTTCGTTTCTCACATCTTGCGCGGGGCGCTCACGCCCAGCACCGCCAGGCCATTGTGCAACACCTGCGCGGTCGCCGCGACCAGCGCCAGGCGCGCGCGTTTGACGGCCTCGTCATCGACCAGGATCCGCTCGGCGTCGTAGTAGCTGTGGTAGCTCGCGGCCAGCTCGCGCAGGTAAAACGCCACGTCGTGCGGCGCCAGGCCGGCGGCCGCATTGGCCAGCATCTCGGGGTATTTGCCGATCAGCAGCATCAGTGCCTGCGCCTGGGGGCTGTCCAGCGCCGAGAGGTCGACAGACTTCAGGCTGGCTTCGTCGCCGCCCTGGCCGGTCCAGATGGTGAGGATGGAGCATATGCGCGCGTGCGCCATCTGTACGTAATACACGGGATTGTCATTGCTTTGTGCGAGGGCAAGATCGATATCGAAGAGGAATTCGGTATCGGGCTTGCGGCTGAGCAAAAAGAAACGCACGGCGTCGGCGCTGGTCCACTCGATCAGATCGCGCAGCGTGACGTAGCTGCCGGCGCGTTTGGAGATCTTGACCTCTTCGCCGTTGCGCATCACGCGAACCATGGTGTGCAGCACGTAGTCGGGGTAGCCCTGGGGGATGCCTTCGCCGGCGGCCTGCAGCCCGGCGCGCACGCGGGCGATGGTGCCGTGGTGGTCCATGCCCTGGATGTTGATGGCCTTGCCGAAGCCGCGCTCCCATTTGGCCAGGTGGTAGGCGACGTCGGGCACGAAGTAGGTGTAGCTGCCGTCGCTCTTTTTCATCACGCGGTCTTTGTCGTCGCCGTAGTCGGTCGACTTCAGCCACAGTGCGCCGTCCTGCTCATAGGTCTTGCCGGCGTCTTTCAGCCTGGCCACGGCGGCATCGACGCGGCCGGAGCTGTACAGGCTGGACTCGAGGTAGTAGTTGTCGAACTTGACCGAGAAGGCCTTGAGGTCCAGGTCCTGCTCGTGGCGCAGGTAGGCCACGGCGAATTGGCGTATCGAGTCCATGTCTTCGATATCACCGGAGGCGGTGAACTCGCGGTCGTCTGATTTGACCGTCTTTTTCGCCAGGAAGTCAGCCGCGATGTCCGCGATGTAGTCGCCGTTGTAGGCCGACTCGGGCCAGCCGGGGTCGCCCGGCTTCAGGCCCTTGGCGCGCGCCTGCGTGCTGGTGGCCAAGGTCTGGATCTGAACGCCCGCGTCGTTGTAGTAGAACTCGCGCCACACCTGCGCGCCCTGGGTGGCGAAGAGGTTGCAGATCGCATCGCCCAACGCGGCCTGCCGGCCGTGGCCCACGTGCAGCGGCCCGGTGGGGTTGGCAGAAACGAACTCGACAATCATGCGCTGTCCGCTGCCCGCGGCTTGGGTGCCGTAGGCGGCGCCGGCCTGCAGCACCTCACGCACGGTTTCCTGCTTGGCGGCGGGTTTCAGGCGGATGTTGATGAAGCCGGGGCCGGCGATCTCGATGGCATCCACCCAGCGTTCAAAGGCCGGGGCCTTGAGCAAAACAGTGCGCAGGTTTTCGGCGAGCTGGCGTGGGTTGAGCTTGAGCGGCTTGGCCAGCTGCATGGCGGCAGTGCAGGCGAAGTCGCCATGGGCCGCCACCTTGGGGGATTCAAACGCGGCTTTGTCGCCCGCCCCGGGGGAAAGTTCTTCCAGGCCCGAGGCCAAGGCCGCGAGCAGGTCTTTTTTAATCGAGAGCATCAAGGGATTTTACGGTTAAGCCGTGTGCCGTCCGGGGATCGAGGGCGCCCGGCCGTCGAATTTGACATAGCCAAGCCCGGCCTTCTGTGTTTGAATTCCACGGGGAATTCGATTTCGCTTTCCCGCGTTTACCTCTGGGATTTAACTATGAAAAAACTATTGACCCTGGTCGCTATGACCTTTGCCATGTCTATGGGCCTGTCGGCCACTGCCCATGCGGCGGGCGCCGAAGCCGATTGCGCAGCCAAGTCGGCCGAGAAAAAACTGGCCGGCGCCGCCAAGGCCAGCTTCGAGAAGAAATGCATCCGCGATGCTGCCGCCGCGCCTAGCCCCGCCTGCGAGAAGTCCGCCGCCGACAAGAAGCTGGCCGGCGCCGCCAAGAACTCGCATATCAAGAAGTGCATGGCCGATGAGAAGAAGGCCGACGCGCCTGCGGCCAAGCCGGCAGCCGCCGCTTCCGCCAAGAAATAAACGGCTCCCGGAACAGGCCTCAGTCCTGTAACAGCTGAGTCTTGGCCGCCTGCTTGACGGCCTGCGTGAGCCGCTGCGCCGCCAGCGTCTCGCGCGCCCAGTGCTGCCAGTACAGCCGGACATCGACCGTGCGGCCCGGCAACACCTCCTGCAGCGGCGGGCGGTGTGCGCGCGCCGCGAGCAGGATGTCGGGCACCATGCCCCAGCCCATGCCCAGCTCCAGCGCGAGCTCGAAGGCATCCACCGCCGGCACGAAGTGGCGCGGGTAGAGCGCGTCCTTGAGCTTGAAATGCTGGGCCAGGAAGCTGTCCTGCAGCGCATCCTTGCGATTGAAAATCACGGCCGGGCTGCCCAGCAGGTGATGAGCCAGGCCGCCCGGCCGCGCCGCCTTGCCACCCGCGGCCTCGGTCCACCGCGCGATCAGCGTCGGCGCCGCCATGCAGCGATAGCGCATCACACCCAGTGGCTCGGCCACGCAGCCGCGCATGGCCTGGGCCAAGGTGGTCACGCAGCCGGTGACGTCGCCGCTTTTGAGCGCGTCGTGGGTATGGTCCTGGTCGTCCACCACCACGTCCAGCAGCAGGCCGTGCCCTTGCAGCACGGGCGCCACGCCCGGCAAAAACCAGCTGCTCAGGGAATCGGCGTTCACCGCCACGCTAAGGCTTTGCAGCCGTCCGGCCTTGCCGCCGCCCTGGAGGCCGGCCAGCAGGTCGGACTCCATCAGGCGCAATTGCCGTACATACCCCAGCAAGGCCTGGCCCGCCGGTGTGGCGCGCACCTGCTTGCCCCGCACCAGCAGGCGCTGGCCCAGCTCGCCCTCCAGCGACTTGATGCGCAGGGAAACGGCAGCCAGCGTAAGGCTCAGGGCTTTGGCGGCTTCGCCAAAGCTGCCGTGTTCAATCACGGCGGCCAGGGCATCGAGTTGTCGGGCATCGAGCATTGCTTGGAAATCAATTATTAATTGATCGAGTCTAGTTTTTGTTAATTTTGTTTAAGCATTATGGGCTTTGCAAGACACTGAGGTACAGACCGACTTCTGAGCCCTATGAACGCCATGAACCCGCTTGCCGCCTCCGCTTTCCTGACCGGTATGGTCCTGAGCCTCTCCCTCATCATGGCCATAGGCCCGCAAAACGCCCATGTGATCCGCATGGGCCTGCTGCGCCAGCACCTGTGGCTCACCATTGCCGTCTGCGTGCTGACCGATGTTGCGCTGATCGCCTTGGGCGTGATGGGGCTGGCGCGGCTGGGCGGCCTGTCCGACAAGCTGCTGGGCGCGATGACAGGGGCGGGCGCTTTGGTGCTGGTGGTCTATGGCGCGCAGGCGATGCGGCGTTTTGTGCAGCCCGCGCTCCAGGTGGGTGAGGGCGCACCCTTGCGGCCCGAGGCCATTTCGCGCCGCAAGGCAATCGGTTTGGCGCTGGCGCTGTCCTGGCTCAATCCCCATGCATGGCTGGACACGGCCATCGTCATCGGCACCGCCTCGCTGGCCTATGCGCAGCCCGACAACGCGGTGTTCGGCTTGGGCGCCATCGCCGGCTCGACGCTTTGGTTCACCGGGTTGGGTGTGGCGCTGTGGTGCGTGGGCCGCCGGCTCAATTCGCCGGCCGTGTGGCGCGCTATGGATTTGCTGGTGGCGCTGATGATGTGGGGCACGGCCTTCTGGCTGGTGCGCGGACTTTGCGCCTAGCGCGCTCTATGCGCCTCATCGCCCTAAGCGCTTTGGGCGCGACACTAACGGTCAAAATAGTGGCTCCGTTGAAGTAGCCACAATCTGCGGCAAGACGCGGAGGGTCGGTAGCCGGGTGTCGAGTTCAACTTGGGAGGCTCGGCGAAGACCTTCGCATGCAAGGATGTGGCTGCCTTTGGTGGGCGCCGCGCCGTACAGAGGCACAAACGGCGAGCATTGGTCTTTGGCAACAAAGGGAAGCGTATGGGGGTGTTCAATTGGTTGCGAAGACGGGACCCTGCTGCAGAGGAGGACGCGAGCCCTGCTCAAGCGCTGGAAACTTGGCACGGCGCATCGGGAACCCTCGATCAAACAGCTCAGGGCGATGTGCTCAGGCGCCGCGGAAACGCCTTTCTTGCTGAAGGCAAGTTGGATGACGCGTCAACCAGCTACCGTGAAGCCATTGCAATCAATCCACAGGACGCCGAGGCGTACCTCAATCTTGGATTTGCCCTTGGTGAGCAACAGCGCTATCAAGAGGCGGAACAAGCGCTCCAAAAGAGTGTGGATATCAATCCCAAGCTGGCCGACGCTTTTTATGTCCTCGGCGCCATAGCCAAAAGGCAGGGCAAGACAGAGATCGCCATAGAAAATTTCGCTCGAGTGCTCGACCTCAAGCGGGACTTCGAAATTGTTTATGGCGATTTATGCCAAATGCTGTTGGAAAGCGGGCAAATTGAACGTGCCAAAGAAATTGTCCTGAAGGGGATTGCCGCTTATCCGGAGGTGGCGGATTTCCATGCGCACCTGGGCAACCTGTATGCGTGCGAAAACGATCTGGAGCGGGCAATCGACAGCTTTCAAAAGGCACTGAAGCTTCAGCCGGATCATGCGCAGGTTCACAGCTTGCTGGGAAATGTGCTTCGCAGATCCAATCGGTTTGAGGATGCCTTGGTGAGCTATGACAAGCTGGTAGGTCTGAGCCCAGGCTCCGCGGAGGCTTTCAACGACCGCGGCATTGCGCTTGGAGAACTCGGCCGGCACCAGGATGCGCTGGCATCCTTTCAACAGGCGTTGGCCTTGGAGCCGCGACATGCAAATGCCCTGGGAAACCTTGGCGCAATGTTGGGCTGCCTGCGTCGATACGATGAGGCTGCGCATGCTATTGCGCGATTGATCGAGATTGAGCCTGAATATCCCCGCGCTATTGGAAACCTGTTTGATTCGAAAATGTATTCGTGCGACTGGTCGCAGTATGAATCAGACCTGGCGCGGTTGAACAGCGCGGTCATGCAGGGAAAAACGGCGGTTGAGCCATTTACGCTGCTGGCGGCGACAGGGTCGGCGGCCACGTTGTTGCGGTGCGCGCAGGCTACCGTTGCCGAGGTCTATCCGCCTTCGGGAAACCCCTTGTGGAACGGTCAACGATATGCGCATGACAAGATCCGGGTGGCATATCTTTCCGCGGACTTTCATGACCATGCCACCGCTTATTTGATGGCTGAACTGTTTGAGCGCCATGACCACGAACGGTTTGAGATCGTCGCGCTGTCGTTTGGCCCTGATTCCAGTGGCGCCATGCGTCAGCGGCTGCTGCGTTCCTTCGACCGGTTTGTGGACGTTCGGGCAATGAGTGACCGGGAGGCGGCCCGTTTGATCAGAGCAATGGAGATCGACATCGCGATCGATCTGAAAGGATTTACCACCGACGGGCGGCCGGGGATTTTGGCGCAGAGGCCTGCTCCTGTCCAGGTCAACTATCTGGGGTTTCCGGGAAGTATGGGCGCGGAATATGTTGATTACATCCTTGCGGACCATTTCGTTATTCCCGCCGAACACCAGCGTCTCTATTCCGAAAAAGTAGTCTGGTTGCCGGACAGTTATCAGGCCAACGATACGCAGCGGCAGATTGCGAAAAGAACGCCTACCCGGGCTGAATGCGGTTTGCCGGAAGCGGGGTTTGTTTTTTGCTGTTTCAACAACAATTACAAAATTACGCCCGATGTATTTGATGTCTGGATGCGCCTGCTGACCGATGTCGCGGGCAGCGTATTGTGGTTGCTCCAAGACAATGCGGCAGCAGTGCGAAATTTGCAGTCTGAGGCATTGCGGCGCGGTGTAGCGGCACATCGATTGGTCTTTGCGCCACGATTGGCCCTGGAAGAGCACTTGGCGCGGCACAAGCAGGCAGACTTATTTTTAGACACGCTTCCATACAACGCGCATACCACTGCCAGTGATGCGTTATGGGCCGGGTTGCCCGTCCTGAGCTGTATGGGTACGACGTTTCCCGGCCGGGTCGGCGCCAGTTTGTTGAGCGCGGTGGGATTGCCTGAGTTGATCACCGGGTGCTTGGCGGACTATGAAGCTTTAGCCCTGAAATTGGCAACGTGTCCGGGCTTGCTGTCCGATATTCGCGCGAAGTTGGCACGCAATCGGGCTGCATGCCCCCTGTTCGACGCAGAACGTTTTTGTTCCCATGTGGAATCGGCGTATACGTCGATGTGGGAAAGACATCAGCGCGGAGACGCGCCGGCCAGTTTTTCAGTTCCGGGGTCAACCGGCCCTAACCAAAACCCCGTGCCAGGAACACCGCCACAAGCGGAATAAAGGGCAGGATGTGCGCCTGCACCATTACCAGCCGGCGTGCTTTTTTGATCTCGGGCGCATCGGGCAAGGTGCCGCTGGCGCGCAGCGTGCGCCGCCAGCGCACGAACATCAGGGTGGGCTTGATGGAGATCAGGCCTACCACCAGGAACGTGGCCAGTTTTAAATAGAGCAAAGGGTTGTGGGCATACCAGGCCGCGCCCTTGCTGCCCAGGAACACGCGCGCCAGCCCGGTCAGCAAGACCGTGCCGGCGGCGATGCCATACACCATGTCGATCTTGCCCAGGCGCTCGACCACGGCGGCGTTGAGCCATTCGACGCGGCACAGAGCCGCCTCGCTCGCGAGAAAAACCACCATGGTGAATATCGCCAGCAGATGGGCATAGGCCAATAGGGCTTCGAGAGTCATCGCAGGATCCTTGTTTCAATCTGATTTGAGGTCAGGGCTTGGGAGCCGCAGGCGTCACCGGTGTGCGCCAGAAATCCGCCTGGCTGTAATGGTGCTTCAGGAAGTCCACCCACAGCCGCACCCGCAGCGGCAAATGTTTGCGTTGCGGAAACACGGCGTAAATGCCGTTGGGCGGAGCGGCAAACTCTTCCAGCACCGCCGTCAGCCGTCCCGCGGCTATCTCTGATTCAACTTCCCAGGTGCTGCGCCACGCAATGCCGCAGTCGGCCAGGCACCAGTCGTGCAAGACCTGGCCGTCTGAGCAATCGAGTGGCCCCCCCGGTTTTAAGTGCACCAGTTCGCCCCCCACCTGAAATGCCCAGCCGCGCGTTTGCGAGGCATCGCTGGACAGTGTGAGGCAGTCAAAGCGCGCCAGTTCGCTGGGGTGCTGCGGCGTGCCGTGAATCTTGAGGTAGCGCGGCGTGGCCACGCACAGGCGCCGGTTGTCGGCCATGCGCACGCTGACCAGCGAGGAGTCGGGCAGGTCACCCACACGCACCGCGCAATCAAATCCTTCGCCTGCCAGGTCCACCACACGGTCGCTCAGGTTCAATGAAATGGTCACGTCGGCATGCTGTTCACGAAAGCGGGTCACCAGCGGCGCGACGTGGCGCCGCCCGAAGCCCGCCGGCGCCGTGACGCGCAAATGGCCGCTGGCCTTGACGCCGCCGGCCGACACGCTGGCCTCCGCATTGGCCAGGTCGGCCAGCAGGCGCTGGCAGTCTTCCAGAAACGCGCTGCCTTCATGCGTGAGCGCGATGCGCCGGGTGGTGCGCACCAGCAGCTTCACGCCCAGCCGTTCTTCCAGCGCGTCCAGCCGCCGCCCCATGATGGCGGGCGCCACGCCCTCGGACTTCGCAGCCGCCGTCAGGCTGCCGCGGGCCACCACCGAGACAAAGGATTCCAGCTGTTTAAGTTTGTCCATGTGCATTCATTATGCGCATGAATGTCAGCAATCGACAGGTGGTTGACCTTATTCCATCGCCCGTCCTGGTCTTCGCGCGAGGTTGACACGCTCAGCGCGTGATGCCGCCGGCCTGGAGGGCCGTGATGGCCTCGTTTGAATAGCCGAGTTCCTCCAGCAGCTCTCGTGTGTGCTCGCCCAGGCGCGGCGGGTTCATGCGCACGCCGGGCCGCTCGCCGCCGAGCGTGAGCGGCAGCAGCACAGTGGCGCTGGCCTGCCCCGCGCGTTCGCCGTCGGACAGCGTGATGGGCGCCAGCCCGCCTGTGGCCTTGAGGTGCGGGTCGTCGAACAGGTCTTGCGGCCGGGTGATGGGCGCGAAGGGCAAGGCGTGTTTTTCAAACACGGCGCCCAGTTCGGCGGCGCTGTGATCCGCCAGGTGTGAGCGCAGCATGGGCATCAGCCAGTCGCGTGCGCGTACGCGGTCGTTATTGCTTTTCAGCCGCGGGTCGGCCTGCAAATCCTGCAGGCCGAAGGCATCGCAAAAAACCGCCCACTGGGTGTCGCTGACCACGGCCAGAAAAATCTGCTCGCCGTCCTTGACCGTGAATACGTCGTAAATCCCCCAAGCGGAAATGCGGCTGGGCATGGGCGCGGCGGGCTGACCGGTCACCGCGAACTGCATCATGTGCTGGGCCACGAGGAAGACATTGTTTTCGAACAGCGCGGCCTGCACCTCTTGGCCCTTGCCGGTTTTTTCACGCGCGGCCAGCGCGGCCATCGCGCCTATCGCGCCGAACATGCCGCCCATGATGTCGTTGACGCTGCTGCCGGCGCGCAGCGGGTCGCCGGCGCGGCCCGTCATATAGGCCAGGCCGCCCATCATCTGCACCACCTCGTCGAGCGCCGTGCGGTGGTCATATGGGCCGGGCAGGAAACCTTTGTGGCTCACATAGATCAGGCGCTCGTTGAGCTGCGAGAGGCTGGCGTAGTCCAAGCCCAGTTTTTTCATGGTGCCGGGCTTGAAGTTCTCGCTGACGATGTCGGCCGTGGCGACTAGCTTGAGCACCAGCTCGCGGCCCTCGGGAGTCTGCAGGTCAACGGCAATGCTTTTTTTGTTGCGGTTGAACATGGGAAAAAATCCCGCCCCCGAGCCGATCAGCTTGCGGGTGTTGTCGCCTGCGATGGGTTCAACCTTGATGACCTCGGCGCCCAGGTCGGCCAGCAACATGCCGCAGGTCGGCCCCATGACCATGTGGGTGAATTCGACGACGCGCAGGCCGGCATAGGGAAGCGGCTTTGCCTGCGCATCGGCGCTTGCGGCGTGCTCAGGCATGGGCGCCTCCTTGCGCAAAGCTTTTTTGCACAAAACCTTTGGGCAGCCCGGCTTCGGGTGTCATGCCGTAGATGGGTTCGCCCGGCAGCCCCGCTTGCAGCGGCGCGCGCGCGGCCACCAGCCCGCCTATGTCGACGCCGGTTGAAACACCCATGGCCTCGAACATAAAGACAAGGTCTTCGGTGACCACATTGCCCGAGGCGCCGGGCGCGTAAGGGCAGCCGCCCAGGCCGCCCAGCGAAGCATCGAAAGTGCGTACGCCCTCTTCATAAGCGGCCAGGCAATTTGCCAGGCCCAGGCCGCGCGTGTTGTGCATGTGGGCCGCGCCGGCATGCGCGCCGATTTCCGCGCGCAGCCGCCGGAACAAGCGCCTGACCTGCGCCGGGTTGGCATAACCCGTGGTGTCCGACAGGCCCGACTCGTCGGCGCCCGCGGCAATGCACTGCGCGGCCAGGCGGATCACGTCGTCCTCGGCAACCTCGCCTTGCAGCGTGCAGCCGAAGGCGGTGGAGATACCGGCCTCGACTTTCACATGCGGCGCGGTGTCGCGCCGCAGCGCCGCGATGGCGCGCACTTCCTCGACCATCTCTTCGCGCGTTTTGCGCACATTGGCCAGCGAATGGGCGGCACTGGCCGACACCGGCAAGGTAAGTTTGTGTACGCCGGCCGCCAAGGCGGCCTGCGCGCCGCGAAAATTGGGCGCCAGCGCCATGACGGTGAGGCCGGGCAGGGTGAGGGCGTGCCGCACCACCTCGGCAGCGTCGGCCATTTGCGGCAGCAATCTGGCCGGCACAAACGAGGCGACCTCGATCTCGCGGAGGCCGGCTGCGTAAAGAGCGCTGATCCAGCGCAGCTTGCAGTCCGTCGGCATGACGGCCTTGACCGACTGCAGGCCGTCGCGCGGGCCGACTTCGCTGATCAGCAACTCGGGGCCGTAAGGTGAGAGGGGCTTGCAGGCATATTTAAAGTTCTGTAAGATAGAATGAAGTTCTTTCTAATGAAATCGTCCGCGTTATCCACCGGCTTGTCAAGCCCGTGCGGCACGCAAGCCATGAAAGGTGCCATGCCCCGCAAAGCCCAGGTCGAATCCCTAGCCGACAGCCATGCCGCACCCGGCGGCGCCGCCGCGGTGGACCGCGCCTTGACCCTGTTGTCGGCCTTCCGCGCGGGCGACACCTCTCTCGGCCTGGCAGAGCTGTCCGCGCGCACGCAGCTTTACAAGAGCACGGTGCTACGGCTGCTGGCGTCGCTGGAGCATGCGCGGCTGGTCCAGAAATTTGCCGACGGCCGTTACGCGCTGGGCGCCGAGGTGGCGCGGCTTCACGGGGTTTATGCCGCTTCGTTTTCACTGGACCGCGTGGTGCTGCCGGTGCTGCGCGAACTGGTCGCGGCCACCGGCGAGAGCGCGGCCTACCATGTGCGCCAGGGCGAGGCGCGCCTGTGCCTGTACCGGGTGGATTCACCGCACCCGATCCGCGACCACATCAAGGCCGGCGATGTGCTGCCCGCCGACCGCGGCACGGGCGCTCGCGTGCTGATTGCATTCAGCGCGGACAAGGCAACGACAAAGGCAAAGGCCGGTGCACGGAAAGACCATCAGCTTTACGCGAAGATCCGGGAGCAGGGTTACTACACGGCGGTGGGTGACCGGCTGGCTGAAGTGGCCGGCATTTCAGCGCCGGTGTTCGGAGCCGACGGCGCGCTGGCAGGCGCGGTGACGCTGACCATGCCTAGCAACCGTTACAACGAACGCCACGTCAAGCTGGTGCTTGAAGCCGCCCGCAGCCTGACAGGCCAGGTTTAAGCTCAAGAGGCTCAAAGATCGCAGCTCAGGCCTGCGCGGCCATTGCTTCGACGCGCCACTGGATGTTGAGCGAAAACTGCTCCCCCGGCCCCAGCACCCGCAGGCCGGGCTGGCCCGGCAGGTGAAAGGCATCGATGGGCTGGGTGATGGGCTCGAAACAAAACGCCGGGCCCTGCGGCGGCCGGTAGACCAGGCAAAAGTGTTGCGCCGCCCCGCCGTCCTTCTCAAAGTCCGGCATGCTGGCTGTGACTTGCAGGCCCAGCTCGGGCCAGGCGATGCTGGCCTTGCCGCCCCAGCCGGTGTAGCCGTTGTCGATGAGCGGGCCATTGGCCGGCGCGCCCTGGTTCAAATCCCATCCCGCCGGAAAGTCGCTCGTGTGCGCAACCGGCATCGGATCATCTCCGCAGAGCCAGAGGCCTTCTACGGGCGCGGTGATCCGCGTTTGCGGCGTGCGCGGAAACCAGGGATGCACGCCCAGGCCGTACGGCCGCGGCGTGACGCCGAGGTGGCGCACCTGCACCCGCTGGTCCAGCCCGCCGTCAACAAGGCGAAAAGCCTGCACGGCTTCGTAGTCATAAGGGTTGCCGTCGAAGCCGTAGGACACCAGCGTCATCACCAGCGTGTCGTCGGTCGGCTGTGAAAGCTCCCAGGGCTGCAGCCAGCCGTCACCATGAATGGGATAGGGCTCACCTTGGCGATTTCGGCGCATTGCGTGGAACTGCCCCTCATGCGTGAATCCGCCGCCGCTGATGCGGTTGGACCACGGCACCATGGCAAACGAGGCGGTCTGGTAGAGATCTTCCGTCTTGCCGTCCCAAGGCCGCCAGAGGTCCAGCGGCCCTTGCGGACGGTCAAGCTGCCAGGCGGCCACGCTGCCGCCCAGCGAGGGCACCAGCCCCAGGCGCTGGCCGGCGTGGCGCAGCCAGACAATAGGATGCGCGGAATCGGTCATTGGAAATCTTTCACGGCTGAGGTACAGAAGTTTTCTATTGCGGCATCAGCCGCCGAACAAACCGGCGGGCACGCCCGGGCCATCCATGGCCACCGCGAACAGGCCGCCGGCCAGCGGTTCGGCGGCGAGCTGCTCTGGTGTCAGCCCGACGCGCGCGCTGGTCACAAACAAGGTTCGCAGGTCCTCCCCGCCAAAGGCGCAATTGGTCACCTGGCTTGCCGGAAGTCGTACGCGGCACAGCTCCCGCGCGCTCACCGGGTCGTGACAGCTGACGCAAGAGCCGCCCCAATGGGCAATCCACAGGCGGCCGGCTGCGTCGGTGGTCATGCCGTCGGGCACGCCGTCGCCCGGTGCGAAACTCAGCCAGAGCCGTTTGCTGGACAAGGTGCCGGCTTCGGCATCGAAGTCGTAGGCATAAATTTGGCCATTGACCGTGTCGTTGAAATACAGAGTGCGGCCGTCGGCGGACCAGGTGGGGCCGTTGGTCACGGCAAAACCTTGGTCATGCCGTGTGCAACGCCCGTCGGGGTCGTAGCGGTACAGCGCGCCGGTGGGCGCCACGCAGTCAAAGTCCATCGTCCCCGCCCAAAAGCGTCCTCGTGCGTCACACTTGCCGTCGTTGAAGCGATTGCCGGGCAGGCCGGGCTCGGGCTGGTGCAGGTAGCTCGGTCCGGCGTCCGAGGCGGGATCAAACAGCGCGAAGCCGCGCCGCAGGGTCACGACCAGCCCGGGGGCATTCGCCCGTTCGGCCAGCGCGGAAATTTCCTCATCAAAAGACCAGTCGTCGCGTCCGCCGGTGCACGGGCGGAAGCGGTGCAGTTGGCGCCCGAGAATGTCCACCCAATACAGACATTGCTCACGCGGCGACCAAAGGGCGCCTTCACCCAGCAAGGCCCCGGCGGGGTGAACGCAATGCGCCATGCCAGGCGCCGGCGCGGCTGCGGGCGTGTCCAGAATCAGTGTCCCCACTCGTGTCTCCGTGTTGCGAGTTTTCTTCCGGTACCGTTTTGGTAACCGCAGCCTCTTGACGCGGTGCATGATAACAATGCATAGTGATAATGAAAACTCATTATTTTTATATAAATTCATACATATATTGCAATGTCAAACACTTCCAGTCCCGCTCCCATGCGCACCGCGCCCGCAACTGACGTTCTCTCCATCTTCCCCAGCCTGAAAAATCGCCCGGTGTTTGTCACCGGCGGTGGCAGCGGCATAGGCGCCGCCATCGTCACCGCGTTTGCGCAGCAAGGCGCGCGCGTTGCTTTTATTGATGTCGCGAAGGAGGCCAGCGAGGCGCTCGCGCAGCAGCTCGCGGACGCGGGGCACGCCCGCCCCTGGTGGCGCGCCTGCGACGTGCGGGACGTGGCCGCGCTGCAGTCGGCGATCACCGACGCGGCGGCCGCATTGGGCGACTTTTCGGTGCTGGTCAACAACGTTGCCAGCGATGACCGCCACAGCCTGGAATCCGTGACGCCCGCCTATTACGACGAGCGTATCGCGATCAACGAACGGCCTGCTTTTTTTGCGATCCAGTCGGTGGTGCCGGGCATGCGCCGCCTGGGCGCCGGCTCCATCATCAACCTGGGTTCCACCGGGTGGCAGGGCAAGGGCACCGGCTACCCGTGCTATGCCATCGCCAAGTCTTCAGTGAACGGCCTGACGCGCGGGCTCGCCAAGACCCTGGGCCAGGACCGCATCCGCATCAACACCGTGTCGCCGGGCTGGGTCATGACCGAGCGGCAGATCAAACTCTGGCTGGACGCCGAGGGTGAGAAGGAACTCGCGCGCAACCAGTGCCTGCCCGACAAGCTGCTGCCCCACGACATCGCACGCATGGTGCTGTTCCTGGCATCCGATGACGCCGCCATGTGCACCGCGCAGGAGTTCAAGGTGGACGCCGGCTGGGTATAAGATCGCTCCCCCCCGAAGCGCCTTCGGCGCCTCCCCCTCAGGGGGCGACACTGGCGGCCCGGCAAAGCCGGTTCCGCGGTGTCCTTGGCCTGAGTCATGCAGGTCCTAGATTCTTAGTCCATCTCCAGCTTGCGGCCGTAGAGCGTCATGCTGGCCGTCTTCAAGGCCTTCATCATGACTTTCGCGGCGGGCGAAGGCAGCCGGTCGGTGCGCGTGATGATGCCGAAGGCGTCCATGTGGCAGGGCATGTCCAGCGGCAACACCGCGACGATGCCGTGCGCGGCGTAATACCGTGCCACATCGGCCGCGACCACAGCCACCATGTCGCTTTGCTGCAGCATGCGGGTGATGAAGAGCAGGGCTGAAGACTCGACCACATTGATGGGCGGCGCGAGCCCGTCCTCCGTGAACATCAGCTCAAAGCGGTGCCGCAGCACGCTGCCCCCGGGCGGGACGATCCAGGCCGCCGCCACCACGTCGCGCAGGGTCAGGCCCGGCACGCCCAGCAGCGGATGCCCCGGCCTGGCCATGGCGCATACAGGTTCTTCGACCAGGGGCTCATAGCGCAAATTCGTCTTGTCGTGTTCGGCAAAAAGGCGCGCCACGAGGATGTCCAGCTTGCCCTGTTCCAGCCGCTCCAGCAGCACCGGGCTGGTCTCGATGTCCAGCGAGATGCGCAGGCTCGGATGCTCCTGCTTGACCACGGCCACCGCGGATGGCAACAAGGCCAGCCCCGGCGAGGTGATCGCACCGACGCCGACATGGCCGAAGTGCCCGGTCTTGAGCGCGGTGAGCTCGTCGTGCGCCTGGTTGAGGCTGGCCAGCGCCATGCGTGCGTGGCGAATCATGGTCTCGCCATACCAGGTCGGCCGCATTCCGCGCGGCAGGCGCTCGAACAGCGGGACTTCCAGGACGTCTTCCAGGTCCTTGAGCAGCTTGGAGGCTGCCGGCTGCGTCATGCTGAGGACCTGCGCGGCGCGGTGGATATTGCCTTCTTCGGCGAGCGCTACAAGTAGCAACAACTGCCGGGTTTTGAGGCGCGCGCGCATGAACCAGTGGTTATAAGTGCTCATCGGGTTTTCCAGAATGCGTAGAACGATATGCATTTTGTCAAAAAAACGATTGGATTGATATCAAAATCGATCCTAGACTGCGGCCTGATCAAAACGAGGCTTAGGTTTTCATGAAACTCGGCGAGCTGCAGCAAAACGCCCGGCACTACATCAATGGGCGCTGGGAAACCGGCACCACCACAGGCATCAGCACCAATCCGTCGGATACCCGCGAGGTGGTGAGCGAGTACGCGCGTGCTGACCGCAACCAGACGGAACTGGCTATCCGCGCCGCCGCCGAAGCCCTGCCGCATTGGAGCCACAGCACCCCGCAGCGTCGGGCCGACGTGCTCGACCAGATCGGCAGCGAAATCCTGGCGCGCAAGGAGGAGTTGGGCAAACTGCTGTCGCGCGAAGAAGGCAAGACCCTGCCCGAAGGCGTGGGTGAAGCGGCGCGTGCCGGCCAGATCTTCAAGTTCTTCGCGGGGGAGGCGCTGCGTGTGCAGGGAGAAACCCTCGCATCGGTGCGCCCCGGCATCCAGGTCGACGTGACGCGTGAACCCGTCGGTGTGGTCGGCATCATCGCGCCCTGGAATTTCCCGTTGGCGATCCCGGCCTGGAAAATCGCCCCGGCACTGGCCTATGGCAACACGGTGGTCTTCAAGCCCGCCGAACTGGTACCCACCTGCGGCTGGGCGCTGGCTGAAATCATCAGCCGCTGCGGGTTGCCCGCAGGCGTGTTCAACCTGGTCATGGGCAGCGGGCGGGAGGTCGGCCAGACGCTGGTCGACCACCCATTGGTCAATGCGCTGAGCTTCACCGGCTCGGTGGCCACCGGCGAACGTATTCTCCAGTCCGCCTCCGCGCGGCGCGCCAAGGTGCAGCTTGAAATGGGCGGAAAAAATCCGCTCGTGGTGCTGGCCGATGCCGATCTTGACCGGGCCGTCGATTGCGCGGTGCAGGGTTCTTACTTCTCCACAGGCCAGCGCTGCACGGCCTCAAGCCGGCTGATTGTGGAAGCCTCCGTGCACGACGCATTCGTTGCCCGCCTGCGCCATCAGATTGCCGCGCTCAAGGTGGGCCACGCGCTGGAACGGGGCATCGACATTGGGCCTGTGGTTGACAGTGGCCAGCTGGAATTGAACCAGTCCTACCTGGAGATAGCGCGCAACGAAGGCGCCGAGCATGTCTGGGGTGGCGAACTGCTGGAGCGTCTCACGCCAGGCCACTACATGAACCCCGCGCTTTTCCTGGCCAAGCCGGAGCACCGCATCGCGCGCGAAGAAATCTTTGGGCCCGTGGCCTGCGTGCTGCAGGCCGACGACTTTGAGCACGCACTGGCGCTGGCCAATGACACGCCTTTCGGCCTGTGCGCGGGCATCTGCACCACATCGCTCAAGCATGCCATGCATTTCAAGCGCCATGCCGAAGTCGGCATGACCATGGTGAATCTGCCCACGGCGGGCGTCGACTTTCACGTGCCCTTCGGCGGGCGCAAGGGGTCGAGTTACGGGCCGCGTGAGCAAGGCCGCTACGCCGCCGAGTTTTACACCACGGTCAAGACCGGCTACGTGCTGGCTTGATGGGTTGATGCGTTAAGGGCTTGATGGCCTGAGTCGTTGCAGATCACGGGAGAGTTGTCAGTTCTATTTCAAACCAGTTAAACCAAGGAGACAAAACATGAAGATTAATCGTCGCAGCCTCGCAGTCGCACTCGCCTGCGCCCCCTTAGCCGGCCTCTTGCCGGCCGCGGCATGGGCGCAAAAACCCATCGTGCTGGGCTTTAGCCAAGTGGGGGCGGAAAGCGAATGGCGCACCGCCAACACCGAGTCCATCAAATCGGCCGCCAAGGAAGCCGGCATCGAGCTCAAGTTCTCGGACGCGCAGCAAAAGCAGGAAAACCAGATCAAGGCGATCCGCTCCTTCATCGCGCAAAAAGTGGACGTCATCGCCTTTTCGCCCGTGGTCGAGTCGGGCTGGGAGACCGTGCTGCGCGAAGCAAAGGCCGCGAAGATCCCAGTGGTCCTCACTGACCGCTCCGTCAACGTCAAGGACACCTCGCTGTATGTGTCCTTCATGGGCTCCGACTTCGTGGAAGAAGGCCGCAAGGCAGGGCGCTGGCTGGTCGAAAACATGAAGGGCACCAGCGGCCAGGTCAACATCGTCGAACTGCAGGGCACCGTGGGCTCCGCACCGGCCATCGACCGCAAAAAAGGTTTTGAGGAAATCATCAAGGCGGATCCGAAGTTCAAGATCATCCGCTCGCAGACCGGCGACTTCACCCGGGCCAAGGGCAAGGAAGTCATGGAGGCTTTCCTCAAGGCTGAAGGCAAGAAGATCAACGTGCTGTTCGCCCACAACGATGACATGGCCATAGGCGCGATCCAGGCCATTGAAGAGGCGGGCCTGAAGCCGGCCAAGGACATCACCATCATTTCGATCGATGCCGTCAAAGGCGCCTTCGAAGCCATGATGGCCGGCAAGCTCAACGTTTCCGTGGAATGCAGCCCTTTGCTGGGCCCGCAATTGATGGCTGCCGTTAAAGACATCAAGGCCGGCAAGCAGGTTCAGAAACGTATCGTTACCGAAGAAGGCATCTTTCCGATGGAAGTTGCCGCAAAAGAGTTTCCCAAGCGTAAATACTGAGAAGCCGTTCGCAACAGCGCGTTAATACTGGCAACCCTCATTACTGTTCACATCTCAACACTCCAACATTCCAATACTTAAGGGGACAATTCATGAAGCGTAATTTTCTGAAAACTTTGCTGGCCACCCTGGTTGTAAGCGCCATCGGTGCCGCACCGCTCGCGCATGCGCAGGACAAGGGCAGCATCGGCATCTCCATGCCGACCAAATCCTCCGCCCGCTGGATCGCCGACGGCGACAACATGGTCAAGGTGCTCAAGGAACGGGGCTACAAGACCGACCTGCAGTACGCCGAGGACGACATCCCGAACCAACTTGCCCAGATCGAGAACATGATCACCAAGGGCGTGAAGGTCCTGGTGATTGCTTCCATCGACGGCACCACCTTGTCCAAAGCGCTGCAGAACGCGGCCGACAAAGGCATCAAGGTCATCGCCTACGACCGGCTGATCAAAGGCTCGAAGAACGTGGACTACTACGCCACCTTCGACAACTTCCAGGTCGGCGTGCTGCAGGCCACGAGCATTGTTGACAAGCTGGGCCTGAAGCAAGGCAAGGGCCCCTTCAACATTGAACTCTTCGGCGGTTCGCCCGACGACAACAATGCCTTCTTCTTCTACGACGGCGCCATGAGCGTGCTCAAGCCCTACATCGACAGCGGCAAGCTGGTGGTGCGCAGCAAGCAGATGGGCATGAACAAGGTGGGCACCCTGCGCTGGGATGGCGCGGTGGCGCAGGCGCGCATGGACAACCTGCTGTCGGCCTACTACGGTCAGGAGAAAGTCCACGCGGTCCTGTCGCCGTATGACGGCCTGTCCATCGGCATCCTGTCTTCGCTCAAAGGCGTCGGCTATTGCACGGCGCAACAGCCTTGCCCGATCGTCAGCGGCCAGGACGCTGAAATCCCTTCAGTGAAGTCCATCCTGAAAGGCGAGCAGTACTCGACCGTCTTCAAGGACACGCGCGAGCTGGCCAAAGTGACGGCCAACATGGTCGATGCCGTGCTGTCGGGCAAACAGCCTGAGATCAACGACACCAAGACCTATAACAACGGCGTGAAGGTGGTGCCTTCCTACCTTCTCAAGCCGGTGGCCGTGGATGCCTCCAACTGGAACAAGGTGCTGATCGGCAGCGGTTACTACAAGGAATCGCAGATCAAGTAAGTTGGTAAGTTGCCGGACAGGCAACTGCACTGAAAGCAAGGCGGTCCTGCGCGGCAACGCGCGGGACCGCCGACGTCAAGAGGTGGCAATCATCTCCGTACCCAAAGGACAGGCATTGGACACGATTCTGGAGATGCGCGATATCCGCAAGACCTTTCCCGGGGTTGTCGCGCTGAACAAGGTCAACCTGCGCGTGCGCGCGGGCGAGATCCACGCGATCGTCGGCGAGAACGGCGCCGGAAAGTCGACCCTGATGAAGGTGCTCTCCGGGGTCTATCCCCACGGCTCCTACAGCGGCGACATCGTTTACGAAGGGCAGGAGCGCAGGTTCCTCGGCATCCACGACAGCGAGCAACTCGGTGTCATCATCATTCACCAGGAGCTGGCGCTGGTGCCGCTGCTGTCCATCGCCGAGAATATTTTCCTCGGCAATGAGACCGCGCACCGCGGCGTCATCGACTGGATGGCCGCGCACAGCAAGACCCAGGCTTTGCTGAAAAAAGTGGGGCTCAAGGAATCACCCGCCACGCTGATCACCGACATCGGCGTGGGCAAGCAGCAACTGGTGGAAATCGCCAAGGCCTTGTCCCGGCAGGTCAGGCTGCTCATCCTCGACGAGCCCACGGCAAGCCTGAATGAAAACGACAGCCAGGCCTTGCTGGACCTGTTGCTGGAGCTCAAGGGGCAGGGCATCACCTGCATCCTCATTTCACACAAGCTCAATGAAATTTCCCGCGTGGCCGATGCCATCACCATCCTGCGCGACGGCAGCACCGTGGAAACACTGGATTGCCGCGCTGAGGCCATTAGCGAGGACCGCGTCATCCGCGGCATGGTGGGCCGTGAGATGGCCGACCGTTATCCGCCGCGCCAGCCCAACATCGGCGAGACCGCATTTGAAGTGCGCGACTGGAACGTCTACCACCCGCTGCACACCGACAGGCAGTTCATCAAGGGCGTCAACCTGCAGGTGCGGCGCGGCGAAATCGTCGGCATTGCCGGGCTGATGGGCGCGGGGCGCACGGAACTCGCCATGAGCGTCTTCGGCCGTTCCTGGGGACGCCGCATCAGCGGCCAGGTGCTGCTGAACGGCCAGCCTGTCGATGTGGGGACGGTGGAGAAGGCCGTTCGCCATGGCCTGGCCTACGTGACCGAAGACCGCAAGGGCAACGGGCTGGTATTGAACGAGGACATCCAGTTCAATATGTCGCTGGCCCACCTCAAGGGAGTTTCAACGGCCGCCGTGATCGACAGCGGCCGTGAATACCAGGTTGCGCAAGGCTACCGTGAGAAGCTCCGCATCCGGTGCTCCAGCGTCGGCCAGAAAGTCCTCAACCTCTCGGGCGGCAACCAGCAAAAGGTGGTGCTCGGGAAATGGCTCTTCACGAGTCCCGAGGTGCTCATCCTCGACGAGCCCACGCGGGGCATCGACGTGGGCGCCAAATACGAAATCTATACCCTGATCGCCCAGCTTGCGGCGGAAGGGAAATGCATCATCGTCATTTCTTCGGAAATGCCGGAACTGCTGGGCATGACGGACCGCATTTACGTCATGAACGAAGGCCGCTTCATCGCAGAGATGCCGACGGCCGAAGCCTCCCAGGAAAAGATCATGCGCGCGATCATGAAAGCAAGCTGAAATGAAGAACGAGTCCTCCAATACTGCCGCGCCCGCGGTGAAAGCCGCCGCAGCCGGCGACAAATCGCCGCTCGACTACCTGAAGCACAACTTCCGCGAGTACGGCATGCTGATCACACTGGTGGCCATCATGGCCTTCTTCCAGTACATGACCGAGGGCACGCTGATGCAGCCCCTCAATCTCACCAACCTGATCCTGCAAAACAGCTACATCGTCATCATGGCGCTCGGCATGCTGATGGTGATCGTGGCCGGGCATATCGACCTGTCGGTGGGCTCCGTGTGCGGCTTCATCGGTGCGCTGGCAGCCGTGCTGATGGTGGAGTACGGCTGGCATTTTGTGCCGGCCTCGCTGGCCTGCCTGGCCTGCGGCGCGCTGATAGGCGCGGCCCAGGGCTGGTTCGTCGCCTTCTTCCGCATTCCTTCCTTCATCGTCACGCTGGCGGGCATGCTGGTGTTCAAAGGGCTGGCGCTGGCGCTGCTGCAGGGCCAGTCGGTCGGCCCTTTCCCTGAGTCATTTCAGATGCTCAGCTCCGGCTTCATGCCTGAGCTGCTCAGCAGCGACGGCCTGCGCATGAGCTCGCTATTGCTGGGCGTGGTGCTTGCGGCCGTCCTCGCCGTGGCCGGCATACGCGCGCGCGCCAATGAGTTCAAGCACGGCATCCAGGCCGAGCCTGCCGCAATCTTCTTTGTCAAAACGGCGGCGTTCTCGGCGCTCCTGATCTATTTCAGCTACCTGCTGTCGTCCTACAGGGGGTTGCCGAACGTCCTGATCGTGATGGCCGTGCTGATCTTCCTGTTCCACTTCATCACAAGCCGTACCACCATAGGCCGGCGCGTTTATGCGATGGGCGGCAACGAAAAAGCCGCCAAACTTTCGGGCATCAAGACCGAACGCCTGGCCTTCTATACCTTTGTGAACATGGGTGTGTTGGCGGCGCTCGCAGGCCTGGTGTTTGCCGCGCGCCTGAACACGGCCACGCCCAAGGCCGGCCTGGGTTTTGAACTCGACGTCATCGCCGCCTGTTTTATCGGCGGGGCCTCGGCCTCTGGCGGTGTCGGCAAGGTCATGGGTGCGGTGATCGGCGCCTTTGTGATGGGTGTGATGAACAACGGGATGTCCATCCTTGGCGTCGGCATCGATTACCAACAGGTCATCAAGGGCGTGGTGCTGCTGGCCGCCGTGTTTGTCGACGTTTACAACAAGAACAAGGCATGAAGCACGCGGCCGTTCAAAGGACGAAAACCGCCGCGCAAGGCGCAGGGCTTGTCGTCCTATGACTGCGGCCGCCACAGCCCCGGTTCTGGAACTCGAGGGCATCCACAAACAATTCGCTGGCGTCCACGCCTTGAAGGACGTCCGTCTGCGTCTTTATCCGGGTGAGATCCATGCCTTGATGGGCCAGAACGGCGCGGGCAAATCCACGCTGATCAAAGTGTTGACGGGGGTGCTGCAAGCCAGCGGCGGCCAGATGCGGCTCGCCGGCGAGCCGGTGTGGCCAAGCTCCCCCCTGGCCGCGCAAGGCCTGGGCATCAGCACGGTCTACCAGGAGGTCAATCTCTGCCCCAACCTCTCGGTGGCGGAAAACATCTTCGCGGGCCGCTATCCGAGGCGCGGCCTCACGCAGGGATACCGCATCGACTGGGCCGCACTGAACCGCCGCGCCTACGAGCTGGTCGCGCGCATCGGCCTGGACATTGACGTCACGCGCCTGCTGTCCAGCTACCCGGTCGCCGTGCAGCAGATGGTCGCCATCGCGCGCGCCATCAGCATTGAATCAAAGGTGCTGATCCTCGACGAGCCGACCTCCAGCCTGGACGACGACGAGGTGCAAAAACTCTTTGAAGTGCTGCGCCGCTTGCGCGACGACGGCCTGGCCATTGTGTTTGTCACCCACTTCCTGAACCAGGTGTACGCGGTGTCGGACCGCATCACCGTGCTGCGCAACGGCAGCTGGGTGGGCGAGTGGCGCGCCGCCGAGCTCGGCCCCCAGGCGCTGATCGCTGCGATGCTGGGCCGCGAACTGGCCGCGCAATCCGCCGGTGTCGCGGTTTCTCCGGAATTTGACGATGCCATGCCGGCGCTTTTGCAAGCCGAAGGCCTGGGCCAGTCAGGCCAGTTGCAGGCGGTGGACTTGCGCGTGCGCGCCGGCGAGGTCGTGGGCCTGGCCGGTCTGCTGGGCTCGGGCCGCACTGAACTGGCGCGCCTGCTGTTCGGCCTGGAGACGCCGGACCGCGGCGTGCTCAAGATTGACGGTCGGACCGTCACCTTTTCAGATCCCGCTGATGCGATCCGGCAGGGCCTGGCGCTCTGCCCTGAAGAACGCAAGACCGACGGCATCGTGGCCGAGCTGTCGGTGCGCGAAAACATTGCCCTGGCCTTGCAGGCCCGCATGGGCATGCGCCGCTTTTTGTCGCGCGCTGAACAGACCGCACTGGCCGAGCGCTTCGTTCAGGCCATGGGCATCAAGACCGAGAACGTGGACACACCCATCGGCCTGCTGTCAGGCGGCAACCAGCAAAAAGCCATGATCGCGCGCTGGCTTGCGACAGAGCCGCGCCTGCTGATCCTCGATGAACCCACGCGTGGCATCGACGTGGCCGCCAAGCAGGAAATCATGGAGCAGATCCTGCGCCTGGCTCAGGCCGGCATGGCTGTGGTTTTTATCTCTTCCGAAATGAGCGAGGTGGTGCGCGTGGCGCACCGCATCGTGGTGCTGCGAGACCGCCGCAAGGTGGGTGAACTGCCCGCGGGCAGCAGCGAAGACACCGTCTACGAATTGATCGCCGCTGAACATGTCTAAAGTGCCCTCTCCCGTTTTGGCGTCCTGGCTTCGGCATCGATTGGCCTGGCCGCTCATCACGCTGTTCCTGTTGCTTGCCGTCAACACGGCTTTTAACGCCAGTTTCCTGCACGTCGAATGGCGCGACGGCCACCTCTACGGCAGCCTGATTGACATTCTCAACCGCGCCGCGCCGCTGGTGCTGGTGTCGCTGGGCATGACCATGGTGATCGCCACCCGCGGCATAGACATTTCCGTGGGCGCCGTGGTGGCCATCGCGGCGGCGTTGGCGGCCTGGATGATAGGCGGCTCGGTGTCGGGGAGTGTGAGCCGCTTCCCCATGCCGCTGGCGATTCTCGCGGCGCTGGGTATTGCATTGCTGTGCGGGCTGTGGAACGGTTTTCTGGTCGCCAAGGTGGGCATGCAGCCCATCATTGCCACGCTGATCCTCATGGTGGCCGGCCGCGGCATCGCGCAGCTCATCACCGGCGGGCAGATCATCACCATTTATTACGCACCGTTTTTCTTCCTGGGCAGCGGCTACCTGATGGGCCTGCCTTTCTCGCTCTTTGTCGCAGCAGTCGTGTTTTTGCTGTTGTACCTGGCGGTGACGCGCACGGCCCTCGGGCTGTTCATCCAGGCGGTGGGCATCAACCCGACTGCCGCGCGTGTCGCCGGCGTACAGTCCCGGCGCCTGGTTGTCGCGGCCTATGCCTTCAGCGGTGTGTGCGCCGGCATCGCGGGCTTGCTGATCAGCTCCAATGTCAAAAGCGCCGACGGCAACAACGCCGGCCAGTTGCTGGAGCTGGATGCGATTCTGGCCGTCACCCTGGGCGGCACCGCGCTCACCGGCGGCCGCTTCAGCCTGGTGGGCAGCGTGATCGGCGCCTTGATCATCCAGACCCTGACCTATGCCATCTATTCACTCGGTGTTCCACCCGAGATCAACCTGGTGGTCAAGGCTGTGGTGGTGTTCGCCGTGATGCTGCTGCAGTCGCCTGAATTCCGGGCTGAGATCGCCATCCTGATGCGGCGGCCGGCCGCTCGGGGGATGCAGCCATGAACGGGTCGGTAGCCAAATCCATGGACGCAAGCGAGTCGGTGTCACCCCTGCCGCCTGTGTCGCCGGTGTCGTCCGCGGCAGCGGCGAAGGGCGCACGCTTCAACCCGAAATACCTGCCGCTGGCGGCCACCATCTCGCTTTTTGTGGCCATGGCGACCATGGGCTCGGTGCTCTACAGCGGCTTCTTCTCGGCGCAGGTGTTTCTCAACCTGCTGATCGACAACGCCTTCCTGATCATCATCGCCGTGGGCATGACCTTTGTCATCCTCTCGGGCGGCATCGACCTGTCCGTCGGTTCCGTGGTGGCGCTCACCACCATGGTGTCGGCCGCGCTGGTGGAGCACCATGGATGGAACCCGGCCGCGGTCATCGCGCTGGTGCTGCTCATGGGCACGGCCTTCGGCGCCTTCATGGGGTTTTTGATCGAGCGTTTTCGCCTGCAGCCTTTCATCGTGACGCTGGCCGGCATGTTCCTCGCGCGCGGCCTGTGCTACCTGATCAGCGTGGACTCCATCAGCATCACCAACGAGTTTTATTCCGAAGTTTCGCAGCTGCGCATTCCCCTGTGGGAAGACGCCTCGCTGTCCATCAGCGCCGTGCTGGCCATCGTGGTGCTGCTCGCCGCGGTGTTCATCGCGCACTGCACGCCCTTCGGCCGCGCCGTGTACGCCGTGGGCGGCAACGAACAATCGGCTTTGCTGATGGGCTTGCCGGTGCGCCGCACGCTGGTGGGGGTGTACACGCTGTCGGGTTTTTGCTCGGCGCTGGCGGGCGTGGTCTTCACCTTCTACATGCTCTCGGGCTACGGCCTGCACGCCACCGGCATGGAGCTTGACGCCATTGCCGCCGTGGTGATTGGCGGCACGCTGCTCACCGGCGGCGTGGGCTATGTGGCCGGCACCCTGTTCGGGGTGCTGATGCTGGGCATCATCCAGACCCTGATTTCTTTCGACGGCAGCTTGAGCTCCTGGTGGACGCGCATCGTGGTCGGCGTGCTGCTGTTTGCTTTTTGCCTGCTCCAGCGGCTGCTGACAAACCGCAAAGCCCGGTCCTCCTGACCTGCCCTGAACTTCCCAAATTTATTGACAGACCTTACCCATGACAAACCCCAAACGAAAGTTACGTTCCACCGAATGGTTCGGTTCGGCCGACAAAAACGGCTTTATGTACCGAAGCTGGATGAAGAATCAAGGTATCCCGGACCATGAGTTCGACGGGCGCCCCATCATCGGCATCTGCAACACCTGGTCGGAACTCACGCCCTGCAACGCGCATTTCCGGAAAATCGCCGAGCATGTGAAACGCGGCATCTCCGAGGCCGGCGGTTTTCCGGTTGAGTTCCCGGTGTTCTCCAACGGCGAGTCCAACCTCAGGCCCACAGCCATGCTCACGCGCAACCTCGCCAGCATGGATGTAGAAGAGGCGATTCGCGGCAACCCGATCGATGCGGTGGTGCTGCTCACGGGCTGCGACAAGACCACACCTGCGCTGCTGATGGGCGCTGCCAGCTGCGACATCCCGGCCATTGTGGTCACCGGCGGGCCCATGCTCAACGGCAAGCTTGAGGGCAAGAACATTGGTTCGGGCACCGCCGTGTGGCAGCTGCACGAGTCGCTGAAAGCCGGCGAGATCCAGTTGCACCAGTTCCTGGCGGCCGAGGGCGGCATGTCGCGTTCTGCCGGCACCTGCAACACCATGGGCACGGCCTCCACCATGGCCTGCATGGCCGAAGCGCTGGGCACCTCACTGCCGCACAACGCGGCGATTCCCGCAGTGGATGCGCGCCGCTATGTGCTGGCGCAGATGTCGGGCGCGCGCGCCGTCGAGATGGCGCGCGAAGGCCTGACGCTGTCGAAAATCCTCACGCGTGAAGCCTTCGAAAACGCGATCCGCGTCAACGCCGCGATCGGCGGCTCCACCAACGCCGTGATTCACCTCAAGGCCATCGCGGGCCGCATCGGCGTGCCACTGGACCTGGAAGATTGGACACGCATCGGCCGCAACACGCCGACCCTGGTCGACCTGCAGCCTTCGGGTCGCTTCCTGATGGAAGAGTTTTATTACGCCGGCGGCCTGCCTGCCGTGCTCCGCCGCCTGGGCGAAAACAAGCTGTTGCCGCACCCCGATGCGCTCACCGTCAACGGCCGTTCGATCTGGGACAACGTGCGCGAAGCCCCGCAGTACAACGACGAGGTGATTCGCCCGCTGGACAACCCCTTGATCGCCGACGGCGGCATCTGCATCCTGCGCGGCAACCTGGCGCCGCGCGGCGCGGTGCTCAAGCCCTCCGCTGCCTCGCCCGAGCTGCTCAAGCACCGCGGCCGCGCGGTGGTGTTTGAGAACCTGGAGCACTACAAGGAACGCATCGTTGACGAAAACCTCGACATTGACGCGAGCTGCGTGATGGTCATGAAAAACTGCGGCCCCAAGGGCTACCCCGGCATGGCCGAGGTCGGCAACATGGGCCTGCCGCCCAAGCTGCTGCGCCAGGGCGTCAAAGACATGGTGCGCATCTCCGACGCGCGCATGAGCGGCACTGCTTACGGCACCGTGGTGCTGCACGTGGCGCCGGAAGCCGCCGCGGGCGGGCCGCTGGCTGCCGTGCGCGATGGCGACTGGATCGAACTCGATTGCGAAGGCGGCCGCCTGCACCTGGACATCAGCGATGCGGAACTGGCGGAGCGCCTGGCCGGCCTGGACAACAAAGCCGCGACGGGCATGCGCGGCGGCTACCAGCGGCTCTACGTGGACCATGTGCTGCAAGCCGACGACGGCTGTGATTTCGACTTTCTCGTTGGCTGCCGCGGCTCCGAAGTTCCCCGTCACTCCCACTAAAACAAAAACCAACGCCCCCGAATACCGAGCCATTTACAACCGGATCCAGCCCCATGATCAAGCTCCGCCAGCCGCGCTTTCGCGGCATCTTCCCCGTCGTTCCCACCACCTTCACCGAAACCGGCGAGCTCGACCTCAAAAGCCAGAAACGTTGCGTTGATTTCATGATCGACGCCGGCTCCGACGGCATCTGCATCCTGGCCAACTTTTCCGAGCAGTTTGTTTTGTCGGATGAAGAGCGCGAAACCCTGACCCGCACCATCCTCGAACACGTGGCCGGCCGCGTGCCCGTGATCGTGACCACCACCCATTACGGCACCAAGATCTGCGCCGAGCGCAGCCGCCGCGCGCAGGACATGGGCGCGGCCATGCTGATGGTCATGCCGCCGTACCACGGCGCGACCTTTCGCGTCAGCGAACCGCAGATCTACGAGTTCTATGCGCGCCTGTCGGATGCGGTGGATATTCCCATCATGATCCAGGACGCGCCGGCCAGCGGCACCGTGCTCTCGGCCTGCTTCCTGGCGCGCATGGCCCGCGAGATCGAACACGTCGCGTACTTCAAGATCGAAACCGCCGGCGCGGCGTCCAAGCTGCGCGAGCTGATCCACCTCGGCGGTGACGCCGTGGAAGGCCCCTGGGATGGCGAAGAAGCCATCACCCTGCTGCCCGACCTTGACGCCGGCGCGACCGGCTCCATGACAGGCGGCGGCTACCCCGACGGCATCCGCCCCATCATCGAGGCACACCGCGCGGGCGACCACGACAAGGCTTACGCCCTTTACCAGCAGTGGCTGCCCCTGATCAACTACGAAAACCGGCAGGCGGGCCTGCTGGCCGCCAAGACCTTGATGAAGGAAGGCGGCGTGATCGCCTGCGAGGCGCCACGCCATCCTTTCCCGTCCATGCACCCCGACACGCGAGCGGGGCTGATGGCGACCGCCAGGCGGCTTGACCCGCTGGTGCTGCGCTGGGCGAAATAGGCGATAAAGGCAGCCTTGGCATAGCACGCCGCTCCTTTCCCGTTCCCGCCGGGCTGCAAGCCTCCAGGGTCTCCTAGGACGGTGTTCCCGACCCGATCTGGCGCGCCAGGTGAACCTGGTGCAGCGTGATCTTGCGTACTTCGGCCTGGCTGGTCTCGATGTGGGCGCGCAGCAGCATGGCCGCCTGGTCGCCGCGCTTGGCTTGCACCGCCTTCAGGATTTTGGCGTGTTCGTCATAGGTGGCGTCGACGCGCGGCTGCTTGATGAAGTCGAGCCGGCGAATGATGCGGATGCGGTCGGTCACGTCGCGGTGCACGCGGGCCATCTCGGCATTTCCGGCGGCCGCCACCAGCGCGCAATGAAAGGCTTCATCCCATTGGGCCACTTGCACGTGGTCCGTGCTGCGCTGTGTCACCGGCACCAGCCAGATGGCGGCCAGTTCATCCAATAGCGCCGTGTCTACCACCTGGCTGCCTGCGCACAAGCGCTGTACGGCCGTGGTTTCCAGCACCATGCGCAGGTCGTAGAGCTGCTCGAACTTGTCGAAGTCAAAGGGCAGGACACGCCAGCCGCTGCGAAACAGCACCTCGACGAAACCCTCCTGCTGCAGGCGAAACAGCGCTTGACGCACCGGTGTGCGCGAGACACCCAGGCGCTCGCTGACTTCGGTCTCGGTGAAGCGGTCGCCCGGCACCAGCTTGAAGCCGGCGATGTCGCGCTTGAGTTCGGCGTAGGCCTCGTCGGCGCGCGAGTGAAAGGCCGCCCCGGCAATGGGTGACGACGGTGCGCGGCTCATGCCAGCAGGCTCACATGGGCCGCCACCACGCGCCAGCCGTCCGGCGTGCGCAGCCAGGTCTGGCTTTGGCGGCCGGTTTTGTCGCTGCCGGCGCGCGCGAACTCGGTGTTCGCCGTGGCGAAATCGCGGCCGTAGGTGGTGATCACGGTGGACAGCAGGGTGCGGGCCAGCCCCTGGGAGGGCCGGCCGGCGCGGAACGCGCGTATGGCGTCGTAGCCGTAGAGGTTCTCGGTGGCGCCGTAGCGCAGCGTGTGTTCGCTGTTCCAGAACAACTCGTCGAGCACTTCCACGTTATTGCCGACCAGTGCGCTTTCATAGCGCGCGAACACGGCGGCCACTTCGGCGTGAACGTCGGGCAGGTTGATGGCGTGGTTCATGATTCCCCGATTGTCAGCGAAGCCAGCGGCGCGCGGGCGATGCCGGCGGCCTCCAGCGCCGCCGCCGCGCGCAGTGCCTGGTCTTCGCGCCAAGGGGCGGTGATCAGCTGCACGCCTATGGGCATACCCTCTTCGGGCCACACCGGAACCGCGCAGACCGGCAAGCCAATGCAGGAAAAAGGCTGGGTCAGCAGGCCCATGCTGGGGCGCAGCGGCAGGCGCTTGCCGTTCAGTTCCAGCCATTGCGCGCCAATGGGCGTGGCGACGCAGGGGGTAGCGGCGGCCAGCAGCACGTCGAAGTGTTCGAAAAGGCCGGCCACGGCCTGCGCATACAGGCGGCGCACGCGTTGGGCGCGGTCTGTCCAGGCGGCCGGTAGCAGGGCACCCGCCAGGAAGCGGTCACGCGACAGGGGCTCGAAGTCGCCGGCGCGGCGTCGCAGGTCGTCCAGGTGCAGGGCACCGCCTTCAGCGTTGGTGATCAGGAAGGCGGCGGCGCGGCCGGCCTCCACCATAGGCAGCTCCACCGTTTCGCGGGCACCCAGTGCCTGGGCCACGCGCTGCACGGCAACCCAAGCCTGGGGCTGTGCGTGGTCCTGGAAGTAGCCCCCCAGCACTCCCACGCGCAGACCGTCCATGCCCCGCATCAGCGATGGCAACGCCGGCTCCGCGCAGCGCTGCGCGCAGCCGGGGTCGCGGCGGCCCGAGCCTTCGGGGCCTTGCATGAGGTCATAGGACAGGGCAAGGTCGCGCACGGAACGCGCGAACGGCCCCAGGTGGTCCAGTCCGGAAATAAAAGGGTAGCTGCCGGTGCGCGGCAGCCGGCCGAAGGTGGGCTTGAGGCCGAACACGCCGCACAGCGAAGCCGGCACGCGGATGGAGCCGTTGGTGTCCGAGCCCAGAGCCAGCGGCACCTGGCCCGCAGCCACGGCCGCGCCCGAACCGCCGGAGGAGCCCCCGGCAATGCGCGTGAGGTCGTGCGGATTGCGGGTCGGGCCTGCGTGGCTGTTTTCGGTGGTGAAGCCATAGGCGTATTCGTCCATGTTGAGCGCACCTACCAGCACCGCGCCGGCTGCCTCCAGCCGCTGCACCAGCAGCGCATCGGCCGTGGCGCGGGGCCGTTCACGCTCAATGGCCGAGCCCGCCAGCGTGCTCAGGCCTTCGATGTCGAAAAGATTTTTGACGGCAAAAGGCACGCCCAGCAGGGGCAACTCCGCGAGGCCTGGCGCACCGCTGGCGAGTTGCCGGTCCAGCAGGGCCGCGCGTTGTCGTGCACGGGCAGCGCAGACTTCGGTGAATGCATTGACGCGGCCGTTGGTGGCGGCGATGCGCGCGAGGCTGGCTTCGACCAGCGCGCCGGCGCTGATTTCGCGCGTGCGCACGGCTTGGGCCATGCCCGTTGCGTCGCCGCGCAGGTAGTCGGCGGCGTTGCTCATCCGACGGCCTTTGCGGAGGGTTCAACAGGCACAAACACCGGCGCCGGGTCATCATGCGCATCCAGCGGCACGCCCTGCAATTGCTCCGCAAAGCCTGCAGCCAGCGCGAAGAATTGCAACACGCCGGGCCGGTGGTCCGGGCTTAGCGGCAAGTCCAGCGCGGCGGCGGCGGCGTCGACATAGGCCTCAATTTGTGCGGGCGTCATGCGGTTCAGCGCCTGACTTCGCGCTGGAAAATTTCCAGGCTCAGCTTCTTGGTCCGGATGAAACTCGCTTCGGACAGCGTCTCTACCGTGCGCGGGCGCGCGTCGCCGTAAGGCAGGATTTCGGCCACGCGCGTCGGGCGCTTGGTCAGCAGCAGAACCTGGTCGGCCAGGTACACGGCTTCTTCCAGGTCGTGCGACACCAGCAGCATGGTGGTGCCGGTCTGCATGAAGACCTCCTGCAGTTTTTCGCGGATGAACAGCGTCATCTCGAAATCGAGTGCCGAGAACGGCTCGTCCAGGAACAGCACCTCGGGATTCGGCGCGAGCGCCCGCATGATGGAAGCCGTCTGCTGCTGCCCTCCCGACAGCTCGTAGGGGTAGCGGTTCAGGTCGAACTTCACGTCGAAAGAGGCTACGAGTTCGGCCATGCGCCTGTCGACCTCGGCCTTGGATTTGCCTTCGAGCTTGAGCGGGTAGGCGATGTTGTCGATGGTGCGCATCCACGGGAACATGGCTTCGCGGTAGTTCTGGAAGACGTAACCGATCTTCGTGTCCTTGAGCGATTTACCGTCAAACAGGATCTCCCCCGCGTCGATGGGGATCAGTCCTGCGATCATGTTGATCAGCGTTGACTTGCCGCAGCCGTTGGGCCCGAACACTGAGACGATCTTGTGCTTGGGAATGTCCAGGTTGAAGTCCTCATACAGCGGCCAACCGGCAAAGTACTTGGTCAGGCCGCGGATGGTGATGTGCGTGCCGGCCGGGCCCGGCTGGAACTCGCGCACCGGCACATCGGCGAATACGGGGGCGTTAAGAACGGCGGTCATGGCGTACTCCAGTGAGGTTATGGGCAAACAGAGCAGCGAGCGACCGCTGATCTCCCACATGCAAGTAGGGGCCGCGGAACCGGCTTCGCCGGGCCGCAGGCGCAGCGGCCCCCTCGGGGGGAAGCGCATTACACGAAGCCGGAGGCGAAGTAAAAAGCGTGGGGGCCATATCTACCTTCCGCTCCAGTGCACGATACGGCGTTCTGCCACCAGGAAAAGAATATTCAGCGCATAACCGAGCGCGCCGGCAGCCAGGATGGACGCATACATGTCCTTCACATTCATGACCTGCTGCGAGTTGATGATGCGGTTGCCCAGGCCGGAGTCGGCGCCGATGAACATCTCGGCGACGATCACGATGACGAGTGCCATGGACACCGCCGAACGCAGGCCGACAAAACTCGGCTGCAGGCTTTCCCAGATCAGCACGTCCTTGAACACCTGCCAGCGCGAAGCGCCCATGACCCTGGCCGCCATCACGCGCTGCTTGCGCGCATTGATCACGCCGTAGGCGCTGTTGAAGACCACGATCAGCAGCGCGCCGAACGCGGCGATCGCCACCTTGTTGATGTCCGACACGCCGAAAATCATCAGGAACAGCGGGATCAACGCCGAGGACGGCGTGGAGCGGAAGAAGTCGATCAGGAACTCCACGCTGCGGTAGGCTTTTTCATTGCTGCCCAGCAGCACGCCCAGCGGCATGCCGACGGCCGCCGCGATCATGAAGGCCTGCACCGTGCGCCACACGGTGACCGCGAAGTCCTTGAGCAGCGGCCCGCCTGCAAGGCCGCTGGCCAGTGCCCCCAGCGCATCAAGCGGGGGCGGCAGCAGGATGGCCTTGATGAAGCCCAATCGCACTGCCAGGTCCCAGACGATGAAGAGCGCCAGCGGGCCGATGAAGGGCAAGGCCTTGTCCAGCGCCGGCTTGCGTTGCACAAAGGCGGCCTGTGCGGCGGGAGGCGCCCAGGGTTTTACGGGAACAGCTGTGGCGGAATGGGTGTCCATGTTCAGCCTTTGTAGAGCATGGTGTCGACCATGAGGCGCGAACTGAAGATGCCTTTTTCGGAGAACAGGTCGAAGAACTTCTGGAAGTGCGCCACATCGGCCGGGGTGAACTCGTTGTACATGGTGTAGGCGGCAAGTGGCACTTCGCCGGTGAGGGGGCCTTCAATCGCGGTGTAGCCCTTGAGGTACTGGCGCGCCTCGACTGATTTTCCGCGCACGTAAGCCACGCCCTTGCCGTAGGCGGCGACGAATTTTTTCGCGGCGTCGGGGTTCTTCTTGATGAAGTCCGAGGACAGCGATGCCGAGCCGCCGAACCATGGCGCCATCGGGTCGCCCAGTACGTAGCGCGCGATCACGCCGGCTTCAAGCACGCGGGTCGTGCCGTTCATGCGGCCTATGGTGCCGGTGGGCTCCAGCGTGTAGGCGCCATCGATCTGGCCGGCGGCGAGTGCGGCCACATGCTGGCCTATGGGCAGTTCGACCACTGTCGCGCCGGTGGCGCCGCCGCGTTCTAGTACGGTCTTGGCCAGCGTCACGTTCTGGATGCCGGGACCGGAGCCGACGCGCTTGCCTTTGAGGTCGGCCATCACCTTGGCGGGACTGGCCGCCGGTACGATGACCTCGTCGAGCACGTTCTTCACGTTGCTGGGGTTGGAGCAGAATATCTTGAAGGTGCCGGGCTGGGCGATTTCGCCGATGGCGATGTTGGCCGAGCCGGTGCCATTGGCGGTGCCGTCGGCACGGCCCGAGAGCACTGCCTCCATCACCTGCTGCGCGCCGGCGAACTTCAGCGGTTCCACATCCAGGCCGGCCTCCTTGAAGTAACCCAGCTCGATCGCCGAGTAGAAGGGCAGGCCGGCGGCAATGGGCCAGTAGCCGATGCGGATTTTCGGCCCGCTCTGCGCGTGCAGAATGGCGGGCATGCCCAGCATTCCCAGCGCCGCGCCGGCGGCCGTGGCCTTGATCAGCGTGCGGCGTGCCGGGCCGGAAGTGGCGATTAGCGGTGCGGGGACTGGCTTCATGGAATGCTCCTGCAGGTGATGGATAAGCGGTGGATTGATGGGTGAACGTGAACGGAAAATTCAGACCGGTGCGGCGGACTTCAGTGATGCAAGGTAGGCGCGCCAGCCCCCCAGGTGCGTGATGTCCTCGGCGCCTTGCACGGCATGCGCCTCGCAGACAAAACCCTGGACGCTGCCGCCGCCTTCGAGAGCCAGCGTGCCTATGCCCAGCGGCGCGGGAATCAGCGCCACGAAAGAGCCGTAGTGCTCCGCCGGCATCTCCCAGATTTCCAGCGCGATGCCCGCGCCTTCGCCGGGCGCCACGCGCAGCAGCCCCGGCTTGGGCGGCACCGTTCCGGGCAGCGCATAAAAGCGGTAGTCCGGTGCGGTGCGTGCCGGGCCGACCAGCGTTGCGTCGCGCGAGGTCAGCTGGTTGTTCAGCGGCATGCCCGACAGGTGGGCGCCCACGACGGCCAGCCTGATGGTTGCGGGTGTCTTTATGCCCGGCAAGGCCACGGGCGCGGGCAGCGATTCACCCAATGCGCCCTGCGGCAAGCCGGTGGCGTGGTGGTAGCGCTGGCCGAGTTCGGCGAGTTGCCAGTCGCTGCCCGCCACGCCCACCAGCGTGATGCCAAAAGGCAGGCCGTCGGGCCGCAGGCTGCTGGGTACGGAAAGCGCCGCGTAGTCCAGCAGGTTGACGAAGTTGGTGTACATGCCCAGGTGACGGTTCAAGGTAACGGGGTCTTGTTGCATGGCCTGCAAGGTGTAGTGCGTGGGCGCGGTCGGCAGCAGCAGCACGTCAATGTCTTTCCACATCGCGGCCGCCTGCTGGCCCAGTGCGCGCAATTTCGTCTGGGCCGCGTACAGGTCGGCGGCACTGTACTGCTTGCCCGCGCCGATGATGCTGCGCACCGGCTCGATCACCGCGTCTTCGTGCGCGTCGAAAAAATCACGTACGGCGGTGTAACGTTCGGCCACCAAGGCGCTTTCATAGAGCAGGGCGGCCGCCTCGGCCAACGGCGCGAAGTTGACGGGAACGGGCACGCCGCCCAGTGCCCGCATGCGCATGACGGCTTCGCCGAAAGCCTGTTCCGCCAGCGCATCGCCGCAGAAGTTCAGTGTTGAAGGCACGCCGAAACGAAAGCCCGCCGGCAAGGCGGAGTCGGCCATCGCCAGCACGCGCGAGTAGGGATCCAGCGGGTCGTAGCCCATGGCCGCTTCAAGCACGCGAGCGGCCGTGGCCACCGTGCGCGCGAAGATGGAGACGCAGTCCACGCTCTGCGCGGCGGGCACCACGCCGCGCGCGCTGATCAGGCCTTTGGAGGGTTTCAGGCCCACGATGTTGTTCAGGCCCGCCGGCACGCGCCCGGAGCCCGCTGTGTCGGTGCCCAGCGCAAAGTCCGCCTGCCTCGTCGCCACCACATAGGCGGAGCCGGAACTGGACCCGCCTGATATATAGGCCGGGTTGATCGCGTTGGGGACGGCGCCGTAGGGAGAGCGCGTGCCGTTGAGGCCGCAGGCGAATTGGTCGAGATTGGTTTTGCCCAGTAGTTGCGCACCCGCATCGAGCAATTTCTGCACCACGGCGGCGTGTGCCTGAGGGGTATAGGCGAAGGCGGGGCAGGCAGCGGTAGTGGGCACGCCCGCGACGTCGATGTTGTCTTTGGCGGCGAAGGACAGGCCGGCCAACGCGCCGCTGTTACCGGAGGGGAAAGACGGCGTTTTGGTGATCCAGGCTTGCGGCGCAAGTGAAGTGCCGGCCTCCGCGGGGCGCGTCGCCAACTCAGGCGCAACGGGCTTCGCGGAAGAATTCAATGTTGAGGAGGGGTGCACCACTTTAAAGCATCCATACTTGTGTACAAGATGAGATGCAAGAGCTGTGCCATCTGTACGCCATCCGTTTTATTCCCTGTTCAAGCCCGCATTGGGCAAGTCGGGCTCCCGCGTTCGGACTATCGAACGTCCATTGCATCGATTTAAGTCATAAATAAAACAATTTCACGTTAATTAATGAGTGAGGCTGTATCAAATAAAGTAGAGCCATGGAAAAGCCCCGCTCCCATTCCCCTGCCGCGCTGCGCGCCGTGCTGTTCGACGCCTACGGCACGCTGTTTGACGTCTACAGCGTGGGCCTGCTGGCTGAGCAGCTGTTCCCGGGAAAGGGTGAGGCCCTGGGCCTGCTCTGGCGCGACAAGCAGATCGAATACACGCGCCTGGTGACCACCAGCGACGGCGGCGCGCACTACCAGCCGTTCTGGGAACTCACGCGCGCCGGCCTGCGCTATGCCTGCAAGCGCCTGGGGCTGGACCTGGGAGAGGGCCGGGAAGAACAGCTCATGAACCAATACCGCCACCTGTCGGCCTTTCCGGAAAACCGGGAGGTGCTGCAGGCGCTGAAAGCGCGCGGCGTGGTCACGGGCATCCTGTCCAATGGCGACCCGTCCATGCTCGGCGTGGCGGTCCGCTCGGCCGGGCTCGAGGGCCTGCTGGACCACGTGATCAGCGTGGACGGCATCCGCAAATACAAGACCGCCCCCGAGGCCTACGCGTTGGGACCGCAGGCCACCGGGCTGGAGCCCCGGCAGATCGCTTTTGTGAGCTGCAATGGCTGGGACGCGCTGGCCGCTACCTGGTATGGCTATCGCACGCTGTGGGTCAACCGCTACCAGTTGCCGTTTGAAGAACTCGGCACGCAGCCCTCCTACACCGGCAGCAGCTTGCGCGATGTGCTCGCGCTGCCCTTCCAATAATCCGCTTCCATTTTTATTTTTGATTTCTGAAAAGGGACAACCATGAGCACCAGCACCGCCAACAACGCCGCACGCACTGCCAGCCATCGCCTCCAGGTGGCCACCGGGCTCCACCGCTTTATCGAGGCCGAAGTGCTGCCCGGCACCGGTGTGGCCGCTGACGTGTTCTGGAAAGGCTTTGACGCCATCGTGGCCGACCTCGCCCCGAAGAACATCGCCCTGCTGGCCGAGCGCGACCGGCTGCAGACCGAACTCGACGCCTGGCACAAGGCCAACCCCGGCCCCATCGCCGACATGAAGGCCTACCGCGGCTTTCTCGAAAGCATTGGCTACCTGGTGCCGCAGCCCAAAAAAGTCAGCATCACCACCGCCAAGGTGGATGACGAACTGGCCCTGCAGGCCGGCCCGCAGCTCGTGGTGCCCATCCTGAACGCGCGCTATGCGCTCAACGCCGCGAATGCGCGCTGGGGCAGCCTTTATGACGCGCTCTACGGCACCGACGTGATCGCCGAAACCGGCGGCGCCGAAAAGGGCAAGGGCTACAACCCCGTGCGTGGCGCCAAGGTGATTGAATACGCGCGCTATGTGCTGGACCGCACCGCGCCGCTCAAAAAGGGCTCGCACATCGACTCGACCGGCTATGCCGTCAAGGGCGGCAAGCTGGTCGTCACGCTCAAGGGCAAAAAGGGCGCGGAAACCACCACGCTGGCGGACGCCGCCCAGTTCATCGGCTACCAGGGCAAGGCCTCTGCGCCTTCGTCGGTGCTGCTGCAGCACAACGGCCTGCACCTGGACATTCGCATAGACCGCGGCACGCCCATCGGCAAGAGCGATGCGGCCGGTGTGAGCGACCTCGTTGTTGAAGCCGCGCTGTCGACGATCCTGGACCTGGAGGACTCGGTGGCCGTGGTGGACGCCGAAGACAAGGTGCTGGCCTATCGCAACTGGCTGGGTATTTTGCAGGGCACGCTGACCGAAAGCGTGACCAAGGACGGCAAGACCTTTACTCGTGGGCTGAATCCGGACCGTGAATACACCTCGCCCCAGGGCAAATCAGTTGCGCTGCACGGCCGCTCGCTGATGTTCGTGCGCAACGTCGGACACCTGATGACCAACCCGGCCGTGCTGTACACCGGCGCGGACGGCGCCACGCACGAAATCCCCGAAGGCATCCTGGACGCCGTGGTCACGACCACCATCGCCCTGCACGACCTCAAGCGCAAGGGCAAGCCCGGCATCAAGAACTCACGCAAAGGCTCGGTCTACATCGTCAAGCCCAAGATGCACGGCCCGGCCGAAGTCGCGTTTGCCGCCGAACTCTTCAGTCGCGTCGAAAAAATGCTGGGCCTGCCGGACAGCACCGTCAAGCTCGGCATCATGGACGAGGAGCGCCGCACCAGCGTCAACCTCAAGGCCTGCATCGCCGCAGCTTCCAGCCGCGTGGCCTTCATCAACACCGGCTTCCTGGACCGCACCGGCGACGAAATGCACACCGCCATGCACGCCGGCCCCATGATCCGCAAGGGCGACATGAAGACCAGCGCCTGGATCGCGGCCTACGAGAAAAACAACGTGCTGGTGGGCCTGTCCTGCGGCCTGCGCGGCAAGGCGCAGATCGGCAAGGGCATGTGGGCCATGCCCGACCTCATGAAGGCCATGATGGAGCAAAAGATCGCCCACCCCAAGGCCGGCGCGAACACCGCCTGGGTGCCCAGCCCCACGGGCGCCACGCTGCATGCGCTGCACTACCACCAGGTCAAGGTCAGCAAGGTGCAGAAAGAACTCGAGAAGATCGACGCCGGCAAGGAGCGCAACGCGCTGCTGGGCGGCCTGTTGCAAATCCCCGTGACGCGTACGCCGGACTGGAGCCAGGAAGCCAAACAGCAGGAGCTGGACAACAACGCCCAGGGCATCCTCGGCTACGTGGTGCGCTGGATCGACCAGGGCGTGGGCTGTTCCAAGGTGCCCGACATCCACAACGTGGGCCTGATGGAAGACCGCGCCACGCTGCGCATTTCGAGCCAGCACATGGCCAACTGGCTGCTGCACGGCGTGGTGACCAAGGCGCAGGTGACGGAAACCTTTGAGCGCATGGCCGCCGTGGTCGACAAGCAGAACGCCGGCGACCCGCTGTACAAACCCATGGCCGGAAACTTCAGCACCTCGGCGGCCTACAAGGCAGCCTGCGACCTGGTCTTCAAGGGCCTGGAGCAGCCCAGCGGATACACCGAGCCGCTGCTGCATGCCTGGCGCTTGAAGGTCAAGGCCGGCGCGGCTTAAAGCTCGCCGGCATCCACCAGCTGGCGCTGCCGGATTACCACGCGCAGGCTGGGGTGCCCCGGCCGGCCCGTGCGAAACAGCATCACGTCGGCGTCCGCGCTGACCCACGATGCGGTGTCGGCCACGGCGCCGGGCGTGGCGCCGAAAGCCGCCAGTTCCGGGCCCAGCCTGGCGCGCAGCGACTGCAGCAAGGCCGCCTGGGTTTGGGCCAGCGCTTCGTCAGCGCCCGGGCCGGAGGCGGGGTTGAGCAGCACCAGGTCCATTTGGGTGAGCTTTTGCTGCGCAAAGAACAAGGTCTGTTCAAAATGGGCGCCTTCGCAGAGCGCATCGGAGACCCGCAGCGATCCCAGCGCGCCCGAAGGCAAGCGCCGCGGCGCCCGGACCGGCTGGACGTCCGCCACGGTGGCGGTGACCTGTTCAGGGCTCATGCCCAGCAGGGCTGTGTTTTCGAGCACGGTATGCGCTTCGGCGCCGAAACACAGGCACAGCGCGCCGGCCAGCAACGATGGAAAGAAAAAACGGGAATAAACAAGCCGCAGTGACGCCAAAGCCATGCTCCGCAGGAATGATGGTTATCTGTACGCCAAAAGTGTTGCGCCAAACCGACCTTTACAAAGAAGCGCCGATCTTACAAAAAACCCTCCTCCAACCGTGCGTTCAAGGGATTTAGGCGGCAGCTTGCACCACGTTGCCGGAAGAGGGCGGCATAAACAATATGTGTACAGGCGAAACCAAGTGAAACACTTTGCAAGCTTCTCGATGAAAACACGGTTGGCCCTTACCCTAGACATCTCTCTGGCCCCCGGCACGTATGGTTGCAAGCTGGCTGGCTGAGCGCTCTCACTTTTTATTTCCGGAAATCCTGGCTCCAGATGGCTTCGCAACCTGACGTTCTTCAATCCTGTCTCCAGTCGGCAGCCACAGCGGCGCGGTCGGCTCTGGAAAAGTGTATCGAAGACGCCGTGGCGGGCCTGCAGGTGGCCGAAACCCAAAGCATGAAGGTGGCCGAGCGCGACGAGCTGGGCACGGCCTGGCGCGAGTTGCTCAAAAACAAGGCCGCCTGGAGCGCGCAATACCCGGCCGACCTGCAGGTCCATTTCAAGGCCAATGCGGCCGCCGCAGCGCAGGCGGCCCGTGCTCCCGAAGCATCTGGTGAGCAAGTGGCCGCTTCGGTCGCGCCCTCGTCCAGTGCCTTCGCCGCCCTGAGCCATGCGAGCTTTTCGCTGGTCGACGACCAGGATGTGTCTAAAGCCATCGAATCCTCCCGCTTGCTCCAGCAGGTGTTGCCGGCCGTGGACCACGTCCTGGCCGAACTCAACAAGCTGATCAGCGCGGTGCAGGGCCTGCCCAACGTGAGGCCCGAACTCAACCCGCTGCGCCCCGAAGTCTTTGCGCAAACCTTGCGCGAGATGGCGATGGCAAGCAAAGCAGAGCCGGCAGTGGTCTCGCTGTGGCTCAAGTACATGGCCGACCCGCTGGGCCGTGAACTCAAGCGGCTTTATGAGCGGCTGGTCAACCAGCTCGAACTCGCCAACATCCAGGGCGCGAGCTATCGCGTGCTGCCTACACCGGCCAGCGTTGGCCGTGGTCGCGGCCGCGGCGGAAACGGCTCCAGCCCGATGGGCGCCGGTTCAGGCGGCGTTGCCGAGGGTGAGGGAAGCGGTGGTGGTGGTGGTGGTAGCGGCGGTGGCGGCTTCGAGGGCGGCTTTGGCGAGGGCGGCGGTGCACCGATGCCGGCGCCGCAGTACGCCGACCTGTCGAATTACGAAATCCGCGACGAACTGTTCCAGGACTTCCTGTTCCACGGCGGCAGCAATGCCCACCACGGCCTGGCGCCCTCGTATTACGAAACCGTCGAAGAAGAACTGGTCGCGCTTCAGTCCGCGCCCGACTCCGGCTCCGCGCCGCTGGCCGAGGCCTACAACGCGCCGCATCCGGGCTACCAGGACATGCCGGCCGTGGACCGGCCCCAGCGCCTGGTCGACGAACGCAGCCAGCTCAGCCCGCAAGTCTGGGGCTCGTATGCCAAGCCCCGCGAGCGCGCCATCGTGCGCACCCAGCTCAAAAAAGAAGCGCGCCAGGTCGGCCAGGTGCTGGGTCTGGAGGTGGTGCGCAAGCTGGTCAACCAGGTCGCGCAAGACCCGCGCCTGCTGGTGCCGGTGCGCGAGGCCATCGTGGCGCTGGAGCCTTCGCTGCTGCGCCTGGCCATGGTGGACCCGCGCTTTTTCAGCGACGAAGGCCACGCCGGGCGCCGCGTCATGGAGCGAGTGGCCCAGCGCAGCTTCAAATACAACGACGAATTCAGTCCCGAATTTCTGGCCTTCTTTGAGCCGGTCACGCGCGCCTTCAACGAGCTCAACGGCTTGGCCATCGAGGATGCCCAGCCCTTTGCCATGGCACTGGCCACCCTCGAATACGGCTGGGACGAACAGGACCAGCTCGAAGCGGAAAACCGCAACAACGTGCTGCAGGCCCTGCGGTTTGCTGAGGAGCGCCAGACGCAGGCCGACCAGATCGCCTTTGAACTCAGCACGCGCTCCGACCTGGAGAAGGTGCCCGGCCTGGTGCTCGATTTCCTGTTCGGTCCCTGGGCGCTCGCGATGGCCCACGCCAAGCTCGCCGACACGCGCAACCAGATCGATCCCATGGGCTTCGGCTCGGTGGTGCCTGACCTGCTCTGGAGCGTCAAACGGGAAGTAACCCTCAAGCGCCCGGCCAAGCTGATCGAAATGATCCCCGGCCTGCTGGCCAAACTGCATGAAGGGCTGGAGCTGCTGGGGCAAGACCCGCGCGAGAGCGAGCCCTTTTTTGAAGGCTTGATGAAGCTGCACCGGCCGGTGCTCAAGTTGCGCCGCCTGAAAAGCCAGCGCGATGCCGAAGAGTCGGGGTTGGCGTCACTGGACTCGGGCTCCATGCCGCTGGAGCCCGAAGAACTCCCAGCCACCCCCGAGCAGCGCCGCGCCAAGGCCGCCGCCCATCCCTGGCTGGCACGCGACGAACTCGATGCAGCCGGTTTTGAAGACACACTGCCGACGGCGCCGGGCGAGCTCATGCCGCTCGAAGAAGAGTACGAACATCCCGCCGCCGCGCAGGTAGCGCAGTCCGCGCGGTCCGTAGCCGAGGAAGACGTCGACTCCTCCCACGCCGAGTTGATCGCCGAGCAGGAAGCTTCACCCAATGCCGTGCCGGCCCTGGCCGAGGGCGATGCCGAGCGCCTGCTGATGAGCCTGCGGGCCGGCCATTGGGTTGACCTGTATTCACGCCGCCGCTGGCTGCGCGCCCAGCTGATCTGGGCCAGCACCAAGGGCACGCTGTTCATGTTCGTGAGCCACGGCGGCCAGCCGCACTCCATGACCAAACGCAGTTGCGAGCGCCTGATTCGCGAGCGCCTGCTCAGGCCTGTCGACAGCCAGGGCGTGGTGGCGCAGGCGCTGGATGCTGTTGCAGCAGAGGTTGTTTCCCCGGCCGACCATGCCGAGCCGGAAACCGCTTAAAACGCCGCTACCACCGGTTTTGTAGGAAACGCCGGGCGTGCCGCACGCGGCGTTGTCTGACGCCTTCGCACACAGCCGACGCGCACATTGGTGGATTCGCTTTCACCATCAAGGGGTCGCCATGAACGAAAAAACCGCTTCCATTCATTGGGAAGGCGCCGGCAAAAAAGGCCAGGGCCGCATCAGCACCGATACCGGTGCGCTCAAGAACTATCCCTATGGCTTCGGCAGCCGCTTCGAAGACGACCGCAGCGGCACCAACCCGGAAGAGTTGCTGGGTGCGGCCCATGCCGCCTGTTTCACCATGGCGTTTTCCTTTGCCTGCGACAAGGCCGGCTTTGCCACCACCTCGGTCGACACCCAGGCCAAGGTTCGGCTGGTGCCGCAGGGTGAAGGTTTTCTGATCGACCGCATTGCGCTGACGCTGGAAGCCGCCGTTGCGGGCATCGACGAAGCGAAATTCCAGGAAATTGCTGAGGGCGCCAAGAAGGCCTGCCCGCTTTCAAAGGCCCTGGCCGGCGTGCCAGAGATCACGCTGGTCGCCACGCTGCGCGCGTAAGCCCACATCTTTCCCACACCGGATACTTGCACCCGACAAATTCCATGATCGCCATCCCATGAGCCCCAAAACCCATTTTTCGTTTGATGTGCAATACGCCGAGGGCACCGGCGCCGCCGGGGACGAACGCGACGCCTTGATGGGCTCGCTGGGCCCGTCGCTACAAAAGTTATTTGCAAAGGATGACCCATCCGCCACGGTGGAGGTGAGCGACAGCCACAAGGGCAGCGGCAACAAGATCATCGAACTGGTGACCACGCTGCAGGATGGCGAGATCGCCGGCATTCTGCAAGCGTTCTCCGCCCGGCATGGGCTGACGATCAGCGCGCTGGAATAGCGGCGCATGGCACGCTCAGGCCTGCCAGACCCCGTAACCTGCCTCACGCAGGCCTATGCCCAGTTCCACCTCCATATCGCGCGCCGCGTCGTAGAGCATGGGGTTGTACATCTCGTAAAGCCGGGGTAACAGGCGCACGCCGAAATCGCGCGCAAAGCGGTTGGACTGTATGCCGGCCTTGTGCTTGTCAAAGCGCACATCCGGATCCAGCCCGGTCATGCCCACATACACAAAGGGTTTTCCCAATTGGTAGTCGGGGTTGGCGCGGCGAAAGCGCGGCACGTCCCATACCTCGGGCCCAAGCTCGATCACGTAGACGCTGTAGTGGTGGCTTCGGGGCCGGGCGGGCATGGATAAGGTACGGTGGGTGGCGACAGGTCTTGCTGCCCCGTACTTTACTGCTGCGCGCTATGCCTCGTTGTCTGCTTCGCTTTGTGTGGCGTTTTGCGTGGCGTTTTGCGCCTGATCCTGCGTCTGGGTTGCTACCTGCACCTGTACCGGCTTCAGCGGCTGCATCGGCTGCGTCGACACCGGCTCCGGAATCGCCGCCGCCACCGTCTCCGCTTTCACTGGGGCTTGTGCGTTTTGCGCCTGCAGCCAGTTGCCGGAACTCACCAGCAGGTGGATGAAATGCAGCTTGGCCACCGCCTGCGTCGGCAGGACAAAAGGGTAGAAGTCGGGCTGGCCCATGCTGCGCGACATCTCGTTGAGCATGGTGGTCAGCCGGGCCCAGTGGTTGATGAAGGCCAGGAACTGCTCCGCGTCGGAGTGCTCCGGCTGGTACAGCGCCTCCAGTGTGAAAGGTGTGAACTCCAGGTCGAAGCGGTCCACGCTCAGGCCGAAACTCAGCGCGGTGTCTATGGCGTCGCGCATGTGCAGGTAATGGGCCCAGCACTCGGCCCAGTCTTCCCACGGGTGGGTGCTGGCATAAGCGCTCACGAAATGCAGCGGCCAGTCGGCGGGCGGCCCTTCGTCGTAGTTGCGCTGCAGGGCGGCCGTGTAGTCCTGGGTTTCGTCACCGAAGAGTTGGTGAAAGCCCTCCAGCCAGGGCGTGCCGGCCACCAGGCGGTCCCAGTAGTAGTGGCCCACTTCATGGCGAAAATGCCCGAGCAAAGTGCGGTAGGGCTCGCGCATGGCTTTGCGCACGGCCTCACGCTTGGCGTCATCGGCCTCGTCGATGTTGAGCGTGATCAGGCCGGTGCTGTGCCCGGTCATGATGTGCGGGCCGTTGACCGGGGAGCGCAGGAAGTCGAACATCATGCCGCGTTCAGTGTCTTCGCTGATGCGGGAGGCTACCGGCAGCCCGAGCAGAATGAGCGAGGACACCAGCCGGCGTTTTGCCAGCTCGATCAGGCCCCACAGGTAGCCGTTGTCCGGTTGCGAGGGGTCTGTCAAGTCAGGAATGGTGCGATTCAGGCGGCAGGCGCGGCACATGTCCGCAGGGTCGTGGACGTCAACCAACCAGTTGCAGGAAGCCGGCGTGGAGAGATTGAGGCAGCGTTTGTAGGTTGCCACCCCGTCGTCTTCGCCCTCGGTGGCCGGGCTCGCCTCGGCAGTGGTGTCTTGTGCGCCCTCTGACGTGGATTCCTGCCCGGGGATCTCTTCGAGTGCGGGCGGTTGCGTCTCGTCAGGTGGCGGCGTGGTGGGTGCGGCGCCCGCTTGCCATTCGCGCCACGTGCCTTTTCGCGGCCCCGGCATCAAGGGCAGTAGCCTGCCGCTCTCGCAGTCATAGCCCAGGGGTGTGCCGCAGGCCAGGCACCTGCTGTTGCGAAAGAAGACCGGCTGCCCGCAATGGCAGCGGTAGTTGCGGCCCGCCAGCAAAGGCAGGGGCGGCTCGGCGGCGTTGGACGGCTTGGTGGAAATCAAGTGCTTGACCGGATGAAGCCCGCAAAAAGGGCGGGGCGCCCAGTGAAAAAAGTAGTTTCCCATGGTTTGCGGCTGGGGCCTGGTGCGGCAATACCCGTCGGGCTGTCAGTGCAGACCGACAAAACAGCCCGCTGCGCTTGCTTTTATCATCGGGTATTCAACGCACCTCGCGGCAATCCCGCCGCAAGCACTTCATCCAGAGGAAACCATGCCCACTTACCACGTCGAAATGATGGAAGGCCGCACCATCGAGCAGAAGAAAAAGCTCGTGGAGGCCATCACCCGCGTCAGCGTCGAAATCCTGGGCGGCCAGCCCGAGTCGGTGGACATCCTCATCACCGACATCAAGCGCGAGAACTGGGCCACGGGCGGCAAGCTCTGGTCCGAGCCCAGGGAGTAAAGGCCGGGGCCGCCGCATGTCCGCTTCCCTCGCCGACCTGCAGGCGCGGCACGGTCCGCGCTATCGCTGGCTGCTCCTGCTGTCGGTGATGATCGGCACGATGGCCTCCATCATGTCGTCGACCATCGTCAACGTGGCGATTCCCGACATGAGCCACCACTTCACGCTGGGGCAGGAGCGCGCGCAGTGGGTCAGCTCGGGTTTCATGGTGGCCATGACGGTCTCCATGCTGACCACGCCCTGGCTGCTGGCGCGCTACGGTTACCGCCGCACCTACGTGGGCACCATGCTGTTGCTGATGGCCGGCGGCATCGTCGGTGGCCTGGCCAACCATTTCGCCCTGGTGCTGGGCGCGCGCGTCGCTGAAGGTCTCGCGGCCGGCGTGGTGCAGCCGATTCCGGCCATCATCATCATGCGCGCCTTCGGGCCGCATGAGCAGGGCCGCGCCAGCGGCCTCTTCGGCATGGGTGTGGTGCTGGCGCCGGCCATCGGGCCCAGCATAGGCGGCGTGCTGGTCGACCTGTTCGGCTGGCGTTCGATATTTTTCATGGTCATCCCCTTGTGCCTCATCTCCTTGTGGATGGCCTACCGCTACGTGCCCGACACCGCGCCGGGCGGCGTGGCGGCCAACCGCAATACGGCCATGATCGATTGGCGCGGCCTCTTGCTGGGCGCGGTGGGCACACTGTGCCTGCTCAACGGCATGGTCGAGCTGCATGGCGCCGGCGGCGGCGTGCGGGCGTTTGTGTTGCTCGGTGGTGCGGTTGCCGCGCTGGCGGCTTTTGTCTGGTGGCAGCGCCGCCTGGCCGCCACGGGCGGCGCGCCCCTCATGAACCTGGCGCTCTTCGGTTATCGGCCGTTTGCCATGGGCAGCATCGTGGCCTTCATCTACGGCACGGCGCTGTTCGGTTCGACCTATTTGCTGCCGGTTTATCTGCAGCTGGGCCTGAAGCTCTCGGCTTCGCACGTGGGCACCATCCTGCTGCCGGCGGGGTTGGTGCTGGCCGCGACCATCGCCGGCGTGGGTCGCCTGGCCGACAAACACCCGACCTGGCTGCTTGTAAGCACCGGCCTGGCGCTGCTGGCCGCCTCGTTTGCCTTGATGCTCACGGTCAGCCTAGCCTCAGGTTTGTGGATGCTGGTGGCCTGGGCCACGCTGGGCCGCATAGGCCTGGGCTTTATCCTGCCTTCGCTGAACCTCGGTTCGTTGCGTCCGCTGCACGAGCATTTGCTGTCGCAGGGTGCGAGCGCCATCAACTTCTTGCGCATGCTGGGCGGCGCGATTGGCGTGAGCCTGTGCGGCATCGTGCTCGAATGGCGGCTCGCCGCCCACGGCGATTCATTGGCCAACAGCGCCAGCAGCCCGGCGCGGCTGGCCGCCTTCAACGAAGCGTTTTTGATGCTGGCCGCGCTGTGCCTGCTGGCCATGGTGGCGGCCTGGCAGCTCCGCATGCCTGCGGCCGCAAATCCCAACGATCCACAGAAAGCAGGCTGACCATGTGCCAACTCCTGGGCATGAACTGCAACGCCCCTACCGACGTCACCTTCAGCTTTCGCGGCTTCGCGCAGCGCGGCGGCCACACCGACCATCATGCCGACGGCTGGGGCATCGCTTTTTTTGAAGGCGACGACAGCGTGGCCGGCGCCAGCGACAAGGGGCTGCGCCACTTTGTTGACCACCAGCCGGCCTGCAGTTCGCCGGTGGCCGAGCTGATCAGCCGCTATCCCATCAAGAGCCGCAACGTGATTTCGCACATTCGCAAGGCCACCCAGGGCCGCGTCGCGCTGGAAAACTGCCACCCCTTCGTGCGCGAACTCTGGGGCCGCTACTGGGTGTTCGCGCATAACGGTGACTTGAAGGACTTTGCACCGCGCCTGCACGGCAGTTTTCGCCCCGTCGGCACCACCGACAGTGAGCGCGCCTTTTGCTGGATCATGCAGGAGATGGCCAAGTCGCACGCCGGCGTGCCCAGCGTCAAGGAGCTGAGCATCACGCTGCGCGAACTCGCGGCGCAGATCGCCGGCCATGGCACTTTCAATTTTTTACTCAGCAACGGCCAGGCGCTGTGGGCGCATGCGTCCACGAATCTCTATTACGTGGAGCGCAGGCACCCCTTCGCGCATGCCACGCTCAGCGACGAAGACGTGAGCGTGAACTTCGCCGAACACACGCGGCCCACTGACAGGGTGGCCGTGGTCGTCACGGCGCCGCTGACCACCAACGAGACCTGGAAGGCGTTCGAGCCTGGCGAGCTCAAGGTGTTTGAAGACGGCGCACTCACGGCCGCCTAGGGCTTGGGCGTCATTGCGGGTGGGGCAGGGCAGGCCGCGGCCTGGCCGTCCAGCTGCTGATGTTCATGGCGAAAACTCGCAACGGCCTTGCCGCCGTCGCGCTGCACGGTCACCACGTAAATGCTGTCGAAGTCGCTGCCCTTCCAGTGCGGCACGGCACCGGGCTGGCCGCCCATGTCGCCCAACATGGCCTTGACCATGTCTTCCAGTTTTTTGTGCTCCCAAGCGACCAGCACCACCGCGCTTTGGTAGCGCGGCGCCGCCAGCTCCTGTTGCAGGCCCTTGATGTCCTCAAAACCAAAAGCGGTGTTGATCGGCAATCCCGCCTGCACGGCCGTAGGCGCGACGGTCAACAGCGGCCGCACATAGTTGTAGAGCTGGTCGCCGTCGGGTTTTTTCTCGTGCGGGTCGGACGCGAAAACAAAATCCGGCTTGCCGAACTTCCCCAGCAGCACGGCCGGCAGCGCCAGCGCGCGGTTCAGGCCCTGGCAGTTGATCTGGCCCAGGCCCTGGGCGGGCTTTTCCGCGTGGCGGATGAAGATGATTTTTTGCTCGGCCGCCTGCGCGAGCAGCGGCAGTGAAAGGCAAACAGCAAGGCCAAGCGCTTGCAATACATGACGGGAACAGAGGCGGTGGGCTGGTTTCATGGTTCAGGCTTCGAAAATCGGAGCCTGCCAGCTTAACCGGCGCGCCGGCGGCGTCAAGCCTTCAGCGCCGCCTCCAGTGCGTCGATGAACATGGCCGCCACGTCAAAGCCCGCCTGGTCGTGGATTTCCTGGAAGCAGGTCGGGCTGGTGACGTTGATCTCGGTCACATAGTCGCCGATCACGTCGACGCCGGCCAGCAGCAGGCCGCGTGCGGCCAGCACAGGACCCAGCGCCTCGGCGATTTCAAAGTCGCGCTTGGACAGCGGCTGCGCCACGCCCAGGCCGCCGGCCGCCAGGTTGCCGCGCACCTCGCTGCCTTGCGGGATGCGCGCGAGGCTGAAAGGCACGGGCTTGCCGCCGATGACGAGCACGCGTTTGTCGCCCTTGGCGATCTCGGGCAAAAACTTCTGCACCATCACGCTCTGTGCGCCATTGCGGTTCAGCGTCTCGGTGATGCTGCCCAGGTTCAGGCCGTCTTCCTTCACGCGGAAGATACCCATGCCGCCCATGCCGTCCAGCGGCTTGAGGATGATGTCCTTGTGCTCGGCATGAAAGCGCTGGATGTCGGCTGCACTGCGCGTGACCAGCGTCGGGCCGCTGAACTGCGCAAATTCCAGGATCGCGAGCTTTTCGGGATGGTCGCGCAGGGCGGCCGGCTTGTTGAAGACTTTCGCGCCCTCACGCTCGGCCTGCTCCAGCAAATGCGTGCTGTAGAAATACTCGCTGTCAAAAGGCGGGTCTTTGCGCATGATGACCGCGTCAAAACCGGCAACGGCTTCGCGCGCGTCGGGCCGGCTCGTATCCGCCGTGAACCATGTGTCCGGGTCGCCGGTCAGCGTGATGTGGCGCACCTGGGCCGTGACCTTGGCGCCGGTCTGCCAGCTCATGTCGGCCGGCAGGCAGGCGCTGATGCGGTGGCCGCGCTTTTGCGCCTCGCGCATCATCGCGAAGGTGGTGTCCTTGTAGATCTTGAAGGACTCAAGCGGATCGGCGACAAAAAGAATGTTCATGGTTTGGAGGGAGTTCGGATATCCGGCGCCGTCCCGGACGGGGATTCTCGGCGCTGCTGGCCGTATTGTTGTACAAACAGCGCCAGCGCGCCCGCGACCACGCCCCAAAAGGCCGAACCCACTCCGGCTATTGCCACGCCCGACAGGGTGACGAGAAACGTGATAAGCGCTGCTTCGCGATGCGATTCGTCCTTCACCGCCGCCGCCAGCCCGTTGCCGATGGTGCCCAACAGCGCCAGTCCCGCGATGGCTATCACCAGCTCCTTGGGAAAGGCCGTGAGCAGGCCGGTGATGGCTGCGCCGAAAATCCCGATCACGATGTACATCAGGCCGCAGGACACCGCGGCGGTGTAGCGCTTGGCCCGGTCTTCGTGCGCCTCCTCGCCCATGCAGATGGCCGCGGTGATGGCGCCCAGGTTGAGCGCGAAGGCGCCGAAAGGTGCCAGCACCAGCGTGGCCAGACCGCTCAGCGTGATGACTTTTGAGATGGGGATACCTCCGTCCGCGCTGTCCGGCCCATAGCCCGCCGCATAAATGGTTGCCACGCCCGGTACGTTTTGCGAAGCCATGGTCACCACGAACAGCGGAAGCGCCAGGCTCACAATCGCCGCGAAGTTGAACGTCGGCATGACGAACACCGGCATGGCAAAAGAAAGGGCCACTTCAGACCAGGCCAGTTGCCCGCGCGCGGCCACAAAAACAATCGCACCGACCAGCGTCAGCACCACGGCATAACGCGGCAGCAGGCGCTTGCCCAACAGATAAATCGCCAGCATCAATAACACCAACGGCAAGGCCGTTTGGGCGGCCGTGAAAGCCTGGATGCCGAAGCGCGCCAGCACGCCTGCCAGCAGTGCCGAGGCAATCGCCACAGGGATGTGGTTCATGGCTTTTTCAAACCAGCCGGTGATGCCACACAGCGTGATCAACACGGCGCTGACCATAAACGCCGCCACCGCTTCCCCCATCGAAAACCCACCCGCCAGCCCGGCCGTGGCCAGAACCGCAGCGCCCGGCGTGGACCACGCCACCATCACCGGTTTTTTAAGCCACAGTGATGGAAGCACCGAGCACACGCCCATCCCTATGCCCAACGCCCACATCCACGACGCGATTTCAGCCGGTGTGGCCTTGAAGGCCAATGCGGCCTGGAACACGATGGCGACCGAACTGGTGAAGCCGACCAGCACGGCGACGAAGCCGGCGGTGAAGGCCGAGAGGTTGAGGTCTTTGAAAAAACGCATTGGGGGATTTTGGCAGGGATGGGTTTATTTGGCCGGGTCTTGCGCCGGTCTTGCGCGCTCGCTCCTCACTCCTCTTCTTCCTTTGCTTCTTTTGGGGTTCTCTGCTGAGGGCGGCTGGCCGGGGGTAGCCCGGCGGCTACTCACTTTTCTTTTGCTTCGCCAAAAGAAAAGTAAGCAAAAGAAAAGGCGACCCTGGTGTCTGCGTCCCTCCGCTTCGCTGCGGGCAACCTGCGGTGCTCGGTTCAGGCGGGGTCTCGCTAAACTCGCTTCGCTCAAACAACGCGATCCCTTATCCGCCTGAACCTCCGCTCCTCGGCGCATACACAAGGGACCCTAAATACCAAACGGCCGAACAGCCGAACAGCCGAACAGCCGAACAGCCGAACAGCCGAAGACAAACCCCGAATACCTAAACCCACAAGGACACGCCGTGGCGTGTCCTTGTTTTGTATTGGAATTCGGTATTTGTCTTCTTGTATTCGGACTTCCCCGTCCTGGCTGGGCCGAGGAGCGCAGAGACAAGCGGATCAGGGATCGCGTTGTTTGAGCGCAGTGAAACGGAGCGAGTTTAGCGAGACCCCGCTTGGCTCGAGCACCGCAGGTTGCCCGTAGCGAAGCGCAGGGACCCAGACTGCGGGTCGCCTTTCTTTTGCTTACTTTTCTTTGGCGAAGCAAAGAAAAGTGAGTCGCCGCCGGGCGACCCCGGCCAGCAAACCTATGAGAAGGAGAGGAAGAAGGAAAGCGTCCCCGCCGGCGCAAGAACCGGCGAAAATACCCCTCATGCCCACCCCAACCCCACCCCGCCACTGGTCCACCCTGAAAACCCCGGACTTCGCCAAGCTGGACCTGGCCCGCTGCATCGCGGTACTGCCGGTGGCGGCGACGGAGCAGCATGGCCCGCACCTGCCGCTCAATGTGGATGCGATGCTGGTGGACGGTGTGATCGAGGCCGCCTTGCCGCATCTGCCGGCTGCGCAGCCTATCCTGTTTTTGCCCACGCAGGCAGTGGGTTTCAGCCCCGAGCACACCCGCTTTGCCGGCACGCTCACACTCAAGGCCGAAACGGTGATACGCCTCTGGACCGAGCTGGCCGAGTCGGTCGCGCAGACGGGCGTCAAGAAGCTGGTGCTGCTTAATTCGCATGGCGGCCAGGTGGGGCTGCTGGATGTGGTGGCGCGCGACTTGCGGGCTCGGCTGGGCATGCTGGTTTACAGCGTGAACTGGTTCAACCTGCCGCTCACGGGTGAAGATGGCAAATCGGTGAACGACCTGTTCAGCGCCGAAGAGCACCGCTTTGGCATCCATGCCGGCGAGATCGAAACCTCCATGATGCTGGCGCTCAAGCCTGAGCAGGTCGATATGGCAAAAGCGCAAAATTTCCGCTCCACTTCGCAGGACCGCGCCGAAAAATTCAAGCTCCTGGGCGATGGCCGCAGCGCCAAGCTGGCCTGGCAGATGCAGGACTACAACCCCCACGGCGCTGTTGGCAATGCGGCTGCGGCCACCGCCGACAAGGGCCGCGCCCTGCTGGGCGCGGCGGGCCGCAGCCTGGCGCGGCTGCTGGTGGAGATCGACCAGCTGCCGGCCGGCACGCTGAGCGAAAAGACGGCTTTCTAAACAACACGGTTTTAGCGCAGGATCACCGTCTGGCGCTTCCACGCGGCATCCTGCCAGCGGAAGGCGGCCAGTGTGTCGGGGTCGCCGGCCTGCTTCTCGGCCGTCAAGGTGTCCAGCCGGGCCACCTCGAAATTGCGGCGCAGGCGCCCGGCAATGCGGGTCTCGCGGGCCAGCAGCATCTGCGGCGCGCCGCGCACCCAGCCAGCAAATTCCACATAACCGAGTTCGGGGCCGTTACTGGCGGGCGGCAGCACTTCAATCGTCCACTGCCCGGCGCTTTTGCGGAACACCCACAGCTCGCGCCACGCATCCAGCGGCTGCACCGCGAGCGCCAGCGCTTGGCCGTCGGGGTGGGCGCTGGCGGATGCGGCCCACACGATGCCGTAGGTGCAGCGCCTGGCCACGACTTCTTTGCCGGGTTTGCCGTCGGCCTTGTTTTCATACAGGGCCACGCAGGTTTCGCCGGCCTGGCCGGTTTCGGTGGCCAGCGTCAGTCTGGCAAAGCGGGGGAGAGCGGTTTCCGCCGCCCAGCGCGATGCGCCCACGCGAATGGCAGCGTCGTTGTAGTCCTGCCTGTCGTTGTCGGTGAGCTCCAGTTTGTTCACCGCCGCGAGTTCCGCCAGGGCGCGTTGGGCGGCTGCCGCAGGTGCTTCGGCGCGGCGCGCCTGCTCGAAAGCCAGGCTGGCATGCACGCCGGCGCGGCGCAGGCGCAAACGGTTTTTGCTGACTTCGGGCAAGCTCGCAAACTGCGCGGCGCTGAGCTTGTCCAGCACCTCGGCACGCCATTGGTCTTGCACCAGTCGTTCCTGCGGATGCAGGTCTGGGCTCATGCAGTCGGGCCGGGTCAGGGCCAGCGCGGCGCGGGCCCGCTGCTCGGCATCGGAGGGCAAGGCCAGCACACGGCGAAAAGCCTCGCCGTTATAGCAAAGCTGCATGCTGCCGCCCTGTTCATAGCCCTTGAAGTTCACGCCGTAAAAAGAGGCCACCTCCACATGCGCGGAGATCACGTCGCTGGTGGCCTTGCCATGTTTCATCGAGGCGCGGCGCGCCAGGCGCTCGGCCATGGTGCCGAGCGCGTCAAAGGCTTCGGCGCCTATGGCGTCGGCCGGCGCCGCCTTGAGGTAGGCAGCGGTGTAGGCGATGCCCAGGGCTTCGGCGCCCGGGCTTTCGCGCAGGAAGCGCACCACGGAAAGGAGTTGCGGCGCCTCTTCGGGCTGCAGCGAGACGGTGCGCACCTGGCTCACGTGGATGAAGCCCGCGCGCTCGCGCCGGTGGTCGTAGACCTGCAGGTAGTCCATGCGCTGGCCTCGGATTTCGAGCGCGTCGCCTTGCCACAGCGCCGCCTGCTGCGCGGCCGAGTCGCGCGGCGCGGCGCGCAGGCTGGCCTGGTCTTGCGTCACGATGGCCAGGGTCAGGAGTGCGGTGGTGATCATTATTCGGCCTCTTTGTCTTCTTGCGCTTCAGCGCCGCGCGGCGCTTGCGCCACGGTGCGGCCAACCTTGGGCATGTCGCCGCCCAGCAGTCCCGCGCCCACAAAGCCGCCGCTGGTCGAAGGCGGGGCGATGATGACGGTAATCTTGTCACTGAGCTTGTCGGCCATGGTTTTCTGGATCAAGAGCGGGTGGCGCGTGACCAGCACGCCTTCGCGCGCCATCTGCTCGCTGTTGATCTTGCCCACGCGGTCCAGCCGGTAGGCTTCGGCGTCAGCGAGTTTTTGCCGCGAATCGGCTTCGCCCGAGGCCTCGATGCGCCGCGCCTGGGCGCTGCCTTCGGCCGTGCGTATGCGCGACTGTTTCTCGGCTTCGGCTTCGAGCTGGCGTTGTTCGATCTGTTTTTGTTTGAAGGGCAGCACATGCTTCATGGCTTCCTCCTGCGCCCTGGCTGCGATCACCTGCTCGCTGGCGGCTGCTTGCGCATTGGTCTCGCGGCGCACTTTCTCCGCCATCGCGTCCAGCTCGGTTTCCTTGACGCGCTTTTCCTTGAGGGCCAGGGTGTAGCGCATTTTTTCTGTCGCGAGCTCCTCGGCCAGCAGCTTGTCCATGCCTTGGCGATAGTCGGCGGGCAGGTCCACTTTGCCCATCTGCACGCTGCGCAGCACAATGCCGTCGGCCGCGAGCTTGGGTTTGAGTTCGGCTTCGATGAGCTGCTGGATTTCAGCGCGTTTGCTCGAGAAAATTTCCCGCACGGTGTAGCGGGTGAAGGTCTTGTAGATCACGCCCTGCACGGCGGGCTGCACGATCTGGCCGGCGATGTCGTCGGGCAGGTTTTTTGACAGCGCGTTGACCTTGGCCGGATCCAGCGCGTAGCGAACCGTGAGGTCCACGCCCAGCGACATGCCTTCGATCGACTGGAAGGGCGAGGGGCCATCGGCCCGGCTGCTGCCTTCGGGGCGGTAAACCTGGTCGCGCAGCGAGAAGCTGCGCACTTCATGCAGGCCGGGCACCACCAGCAGCGAACCTTCGCGGAACTCGTCGACGCCGCCGGTCAGCTGGTTGGTGCGAATGGCCACGTCGCCCCGCGCCACCGATTCCACCGGCGGGTGCACCCACAGCAGGTAGCCGGCGGCGCCCGCCGCGGCGGTGGCGATCATCAGGCCGCGGGCGCCGGCGACGCGCCGCACGCCAGTGGCGGCGATACGGCGGGTGCCGTGCACTCCGCGGGAAAAGATGGCGCGGATGCGCAGGGCGATACGGGCAAGGCGTGGGTTCATGGTGGGCTCCTCCGGTTGGTTTGGCGAGAGGCACAGGCTGTGTTCTCTCTGGCCTCCATTGTTCGAAGCGGGCCCGGAGCATTCAATGCGCCTGGGCGGTGTCTTTGCGCGGTTTGGCGGCGGCATTCGTCCGCCAACGGAAGAAACACTCACACGGGCCGGCGCTGCCCGCGCCCATAATCGGGCCAACTACTCCGCACTCCGCCCGCCACATGACCAAAATAGCCGTAATCGAAGACGACCTGCCCATGAGCAACCAGCTCAGGGGCTGGATTGAATCGGCCCGGCCGGGCATACAGGTCGACCAGTGGTTCAACCGCGACGACGCCGAAGCCGCCGTCGCCCGCGAGGACTACGACGCGGTGGTGCTGGACATCGAATTGGGGCGCGAACGCCACGCCGGCGTAGCCATCATCAACGCCATCAACAAGCAGCGCCAGGGCACGCCGGTGCTGGTGGTGTCGGCCATGCCGGCCGCCATCTACCGCAGCATCATGAAAGCCCTGGACGCCTGGGACTACCTGCAGAAAACCACGTTTGAGGAAGCCGACTTCATCGAAACCTTCCTGGACATCCTGCGCAGCGCCAAGGTCAAACCTGCAGGCAAGGCGCCGGCGGCGGACAGCCAGGAGCTGCAGCTGGACCCCCTGCGCCAGAACACCGCCATCTGGCGCGGCCAGCGCGTGAACCTGCCGCTGACGGCGCAGCGCATCCTGGCGGCGCTGCATGCGCGGCGCGGCGAGGTGGTCAGTTACGACGACCTCTACCAGGTGGTCAAGAGCGGCCGCAATCGCGACAACATCCGAAAGCACGTGAGCACCATACGCGACGCCTTCAAGGAAATCGACGCGACCTTCGACGGTATTGAAAACGTGCCCATGCGCGGCTTTCGCTGGGCCGAAGCCGCCGAGGCCGCGCGCGGCAAGGGCACAGCGTGAAGTTGCCGGATCTCGGCGTGGAGCGCCTGCTGCCGGCGCGTGTGCCCTTCGGCCTGCGGGTTTTCTTTCGTGGCGCTTTTTTGCTGCTGGGGCTGGCCACCATCGCGCTGGCCGTCGCCGTGCTGCAGGATGAAAAAGAGCGCAGCTACCGCAATTACCAGGACGGCTTTCGCAAGAACCAGGCGCAGATCGCCGCCAAGCTGCGCCACCCCACGGGTCAGCTGGTGCTACTCAACCCCACGGCCTACGAGCATGAAGTGACGCCGCTGCGCCCGCTGGTGCTGCCGTTTTCGGCCCTCGATTTCGACGACCGCAACAAAGCCCAGCAGGCAGTCGAGATGGCCGGCTGCCTGGTGCAATATCCCGACGCGGCCTCGATGTGCGTCGCCGTGGGCAACAACCCTTTTGCCGGCGGTTTTATTTATGCCGTCGGCAGCTTCAACAGCGGGCCGCTGGTGTCGCACATGTCGGGGACACTGGATTTGAGCCTGGCGCACCGCGCCCGCATCACGGTCGACATGCGCGGGCAGCGCTACCGCTGGATCGCGCCCTTCCAGGCGATGCAGGCGGTGGACGAGGGCCGCAACGCCTCGCCTTTTGCCAACACCCGGGGGCGGCTGGTGGGTTTTGCGGATGACGGCCCCATCACCCCGGCCAGCCGGCCGGTGCGCGATTTTCGCGGCTGGCTGTGGCAGGACGGCCGCTGTGTGGACGGCGCGCCGGCGGCAGGCCCGGACTGCACGCGGCGCGCTTTTGTCAGCGTGCGCCTGCCGGTGGAGCTGTTCCGCGAGGCGCTGTTTGCCAAGGGGCCGGCGGGCATCGTCTGGCCGCCGGCCGATCTGGACCAGATCAAGGTGCGGGTGGAGATGCTGGAGCCGGGCGAGGGCAAGCCTTTGTTCGACAGCAATGCCCAAGGCGCGACCGCCCCTTTCTCTTGGGCCGAACTCACGCCTCTGCTGCTGCCCGGCGAAAAGCTGCGCATACGCAAGCTGGGCGCAGCCGGCGCGGGGAAGGACATCGTGACCCTGTCCGGCGCCGAAGCCGCCGAGCGGTCCTCCCCGCTGATCGCGTGGCTGATCCGCCGGCTGCAGGTCGAAGGCTACGACGCGCCCGTCACCAGCACCGACATCATCAGCACGCCGCTGGGGCGCTATGAACTCACGCTGACCGGAGACATCCGCAGCGTCAACAAGGCGCTCACGGCGGTGGCCACCCGCGTGTCCTGGTTTGTGGGCGGCATGCTGCTGGCCATCTTCCTGACCTGGCTGGCGATTGAGCTGCGCATCATCCGCCGCATCACCGTGCTGACCCGGCGCGCCGCCACCGTGTCCAAGGGCGTGCGTGCCAGCGACAGCCTGGCGGCGGTGGACCTGGCCGACTTGCGCGGCGGCGACGAACTGGGCGTGCTGGCCGGCGGCCTGCAGGATTTGCTGCAGCGCGTGAACGAGGACGTGCGGCGCGAGCAGATCCGTGTGGCGCAAGAGAAAGACACCTGGCACGCGGTGGGCCATGAAATCATGTCGCCCCTGCAGTCGCTCATGGTGCTGCACGGCAGCACCGACGACCCGGCGCACCGCTACATCAGCCGCATGCAGCAGGCGGTGCGTGTGCTCTACGGCAGCGCCTCGCCCAGCGAGGCGTTTGAGTCCACCGCGCTCAATGTGCAGACCCTGGACGCCAACGAATTCCTGCGCCACGTGGCGCGCAACGCCGAGGCGGCCGGCATCCCCGGCGTGGCCTTTGAGCCCCTGGCCCAGCCGGTGACGGTGCGCGCCGACGAATACTCGCTGGAAGACGTGGTCTCGCACGTGCTGCGCAATGCCGAGCGCTACCGTCGGCCCGGCAGCCTGATCCGCATCACGCTGTCGCTGCAGGCGCAGGAAGGCACCGCGCCCGAGGCGGTGATCGCCATCAGCAACCTGGGCCCGCAGATCGCCGACGGCATGCTGGACAAAATCTTCGAATACGGTGTGTCCGACCAGCCGGACAGCGATGGCGGCGCGCCGGGCCAGCGTGGGCAGGGCTTGTTTGTCGCCAAAACCTATATGGCCAAGATGGGCGGCACCATCACCGCGCGCAACCTGGAAGACGGCGTCTGCCTGGAGTTGCGGCTGCAATGCTCCGCATAAAAAAAGCCCCCAGCGAGCGGTAACTTGCTGGGGGCCTTGTCTTGCCAGCCGGACCGGTAAGCCCGCTGCCATGGAAGAAAGTATCGCCCGGGGGTGTCCGAATAATTTGCTTGATTTGCTGCTGGATTTGCCAAATACAGATAAAAAATCTGCAAATTTCGAAAAATCAGATAAATTAGCTGAATGGATACTTTGGACCGGAAAATCCTTCAGGTTTTGCAGGCCGACGCGCGCGCCAGCCTGCAAGACATTGGCCAGGCCGTGGGCCTGAGCCCCTCGCCCTGCTGGGGCCGCATCAAGAAGATGGAAGAGGCCGGCGTGATCGAGGGCTACACGGTGCGCCTCAATGCGCAGGCCCTGGGCCTGGGCGATACGGTGATGGTGCAGGTCACGCTGGACAGCCACTCCGACAATACGCTCGAAAAATTCGGCGAAACCCTGGCCGCGATTCCCGAGGTCATCGAGGCCTACCTGGTGTCCGGCGAATACGACTACCTGTTGCGCATCGCGGTGCACGACACCAAGGACTACGAACGCCTGCTGCGCGAGCGGCTCTACAAGATCAAGGGCATACGCCACAGCAAGTCCAGCTTTGTGCTGCGCACCTTGAAGAAGGCCGACCTGCCGCTGCTGCCGGGTTGAGGACCGGCGCTGACAGTGCGCTGGGTGGCTTGCTGACAGGCCGGGCTGCGCCCGGCGCGCACAGTGGATGGCGCGCCGTGTCGATGCGGTGTGACATCCAGGAGAATTTCCATGCGAGCCCCTTTTTCCGTCAAGACATGGCTGGCGCCCGCGCTGTGCGCGGCCATCGTGGGCGGCCTCGTGGCCTGCGGCGACACCGCCCTGCTGCCGCCCGAGGCCGGCATGGGCTCCAATCCCACGCTGCCGCAGCCCAAAAAGAGCCTGATCCCCACGGTGAACATTGCGCCGGCCCAGGGCTGGCCCGAAGGCCGCATGCCCACGCCCATGGCGGGCCTGGCCGTGACGCCCCTGGCCAGCGGCCTGGATCACCCGCGCTGGGTCTATGTGCTGCCCAACGGCGATGTGCTGGTGGCTGAAACCAATGCGCCGCCCAAGCCGGAAGACGGCAAGGGCATCAAGGGCTGGTTCATGAAAAAGGTCATGGGCCGCGCCGGCGCCGGCGCGCCCACGGCAAACCGCATCACCCTGCTGCGCGATGCCGACGGCGACGGCAAGGCCGAAAGCCGCAGTGTGTTCCTGGAAAACCTCAACTCGCCCTTCGGCATGGTGCTGGTGGGCAACGATTTTTATGTAGCCAACACCGACGCGGTCGTACGCTTCCCTTATCAGCCCGGCCAGACCAGCATCACGGCCGCGCCCGTCAAGGTTGTGGACTTGCCGGCCGGCCCCATCAACCACCACTGGACCAAGAACATCATCGCCAGCCCGGACGGCGGCAAGCTCTATGTGACCGTGGGCTCCAACAGCAATGTCGCTGAACGCGGCATGGAGGCCGAGACCGGCCGCGCCGCCATCTGGGAGGTGGACACGAAAACCGGAGGCCACCGCGTGTTCGCCTCCGGCCTGCGCAACCCCAACGGCATGGGCTGGGCGCCCGGCACCGGCGCGCTCTGGACGGTGGTCAACGAACGCGACGAGATCGGCAGCGACCTGGTGCCCGACTACCTGACCTCGGTGCGCGACGGCGTGTTCTACGGCTGGCCTTACAGCTACTACGGCAGCAACGTGGACGAGCGCGTGCGGCCGGCGCGGCCCGACCTGGTGGCCAAAGCCGTGCCGCCCGACTATGCGCTGGGTTCGCATGTGGCGCCGCTGGGTATGGCGTTTGCAGAGGGCAAGGCGTTGCCGCCGCCGTTGGCCTCGGGCGTGTTCGTGGGCGAACACGGCTCCTGGAATCGAGTGCCGCACAGCGGCTACAAGGTGGTGTTTGTGCCTTTTCAGAATGGGCTGCCGGCGGGCTTGCCTGTCGACGTGCTGACCGGCTTCCTGAGCCCCGAAGGCCACGCCTACGGCAGGCCTGTGGGCGTGGCCATGGACAAGCGCGGCGCCTTGCTGGTGGCCGACGACGTCGGCAACGCGGTCTGGCGCGTCAGCGGCGCCAAATAGCAAGCCTTTAAACGGGCGGCAGCACCATGTCGGAAGTGCCGGGCCGCATCCAGCGCGGGTACTCGCGCGAGGTGTCTATGCAGCCGCCTGACTGGTACACGCCCTTGGGCTCGCGCATGCGCAGCATCAGCTCGAGAATGCGCGCGGTCTCAGCCGGGTCGGCAATAGATGCCTTGACGCCGGCTTCAACGATGTTCTCGTTGATGCGCAGTTCGCCGGCATCGTCGGTATAGGTTGCGTGCCGCCAGTGAAACAGCTCCAGGCATTTGGCCGTGAGCGTATAGGGCTGCTCGCGCTTCCAGAAGTTGGTGAACAACCCGTTGCCGATGTAGAACACCCACGAGCCTTCGTAACCCGAAACGTCGGAGGAGTGTTCGTCGGGGTTGCGAAACCACAGGCGGTCGCCGGGCACATAGTATTTGGGCGGCAGCGGCTGCTCCATGGAGCCGTATTCGCGCAGGAACACATCGTGGAACTTGCCCGACATGATGGCGCGGCGCTCCCAGCGTTGCTGCAGCGCGGCCAGCAGCGTCGGATTGCAGGTTTCGAGTTCCTGCGCGATGGCCAGCAAGATCACGTACTCGGTCGCGCGGTAACAGGAAAAGGAATACAGCTTGCCCGAAGCCTCGGGCTGGGTGGCTTTTTCCAGGGCGGGGATCAGCGCGTGGCCGGGCCGCACGGTAAAGCCGTCATCTTCGGAGTAGGTCCAGCAGTCTTCGGGCCGGTTGACTTCGGTGGTGTGAAATTCCAGCGCCGTCTTGCGCGCGGCCACCACGATGTTGCGGCGCACGCGCACCGCCGAGACCAGTTCTTCATGGCTGGGAAATTCGAAGGCGGTGGGGCTCAGCAACATGGCCAGCAGGATTTCGCGCTCCAGGTCATCGCTGCTGTTGACTGTGTCCAGCTGCAGTTTTTCGGCCAGACCCAGGGTGTCCAGGCCGGGCGCCCATTTTTCGGCCAGGCCGGCGCTGAGGCGAAAGCGCCGGCCCGTGGCAGCGCCTTCGCGCGCGGGAAGCTCCGCGGTTTCCACGGCGTCCTGCAGGCCCAGCTGCTCGAGTTGCACCAGGAAGCGGTAGCTCGATGCCGCCAGCGCATCGGCCGTACCGGCGTGAAGGTGTATGCCCGCGACGGCGAGGCTGGGCTCAGGACTGCGAATGGGGCTGGGGGCGGCGCTCATGTGCCGAACAGTATCTTTGCTTGACGTGATCCCGGCAATGGTGAAAACACCACGGACGCCGGCGCAAGACTTGCGTCAGGCTTGGAGCCTGTTTAGAGGGTTAAAGGGTTCTTAGGCGTAAGTGATCCAGCTCGCGTGCTCGGGCGCGTCGAGGTGCGGCAGCGTGTTGTAGGTCACCAGCATGTGGCGCTTGGGCGTGAAGGCGAACTCAGTGAGTGAGCAGTTGCGTATGCGCAGGTTGAGTTCTATGGTGGTTTCCGGGCTGGTGCCCAGCACATGGCCGACCGCGGTCGAAATCGGCCCGCCGCTGGAGACCAGCAGCACATTGCCCTCATGGGCGCTGCGGATGTGGTCCAGCACATCGGTGATACCGGTAACGAAGTCCGTGTAACTGGGCATGCCCCGGGGGCTGACCACGCCGGCCATCCACTGCGCCAGCCCGTCGCGCAGCAGGCGGAAATGGCCGCGGTATTCCTCGGGCGTGGTGGGCTTTTCAAGCTTGTGCGGATGGATGGCACCTATCACCGCATGGCTGTCGTATTCATTCAGGCCGGGGCGTTGGTCGGCTTGCAGGGTGATGCCCATGCCCTCGCAGATGCCGGCGAAGGTGTTGATCTGGCGCTGCAGGGTTCCGGTGTAGGCCGCATCAAACGCAATGCCCTTGTACTTGAAGTACTCTCCCAGGCGCACGCTTTGCTGGCGCCCCATGGGGCTGAGCACATCGTAGTCGTCTTCGCCAAACGAGGCCTGGCCGTGGCGCACGAGGTAGAGGGTTCCCATGGGCGAATTGTGGCGACGCCGAGGCTGGCGCAGAGTCCCGCCAGTGACTGCTCAAGCGCCAGCCAGCACCTTGGCGACAGTCGCCGAATCCACATTGCCGCCGCACAGCGTGGTGCCGACCACCAGGCCCTTGAGTTGCTCGCGCTCTTTCATCGCGGCGGCGAAACTCGCGGCGCCGGCGCCCTCGGCCACGTTGTGGGTGTCGGTGTACAGGTCACGCATGGCCTGGGCCACTTCGGCGTCGCTGACCTTCACGATGTGGTCCAGGTGCGGTAGCAGGATGTCCAGTGCGGCGGGATCGGCGACGCGGCAGGCCATGCCGTCGGCCAGTTGCGTCGTGACGGGCGCTTCCACCACGCGGCCGGCGGCCAGGGAGTCGGCATAAGTGGTGGCATGCGCGCTTACCACGCCGACGATGCGCAGCTTGCGCCCCAGCGCCAGCTTGGCGGCAATCGCCGAGCAGGCGCCTGAGCCCTGGCCTATGGGCACGTAGACCACATCAAGCTGCGGCACGGCCAGCATGAACTCCCACCAATAGGTGCTGACGCCGCTCAGCAGGCCGGCGTGAAAGCTGGGCACCATGTGGGCGCCGCGTTCGGCGGCCAGGCGGATGGCGAACTCGCGGCTTTCCTGGAAGTCCGCACCGTGCTCGATCAGGGTGACGCCCAGCGCGCGCATGGCGGCGTTCTTCTCGACCGAATTGCCGTGTGGGGCCACGATGGTGCAGGCCACGCCGTTGGCACGCGCGGCCCAGCCAATGCTCTGGCCGTGGTTGCCGCGCGTGGCGCTGATGACTTCTTTGGGCATCTCGCCGCGCTGCTTGAGCGCCTCGAAATAGGTGAGCCCGCCGCGCAGCTTGAAGGCGCCGACCGGTGTGTGGTTTTCGTGCTTGATCCAGCAGTCGGTGCCCAGGCGCTGGCTGGACAGGCCCCAGCGGTACTGCGGTGTGGCCTGGAATTCGCGGTAGACGACACGTGCCGCGTCCTCGATCTCCTTCAGCGAAGGCAGCGTGTTGCCGGCGCTTTCCAGTCCGGGCGCTCGGTCGAGAACGGTGCTCATTGGACTGCCTCCGCTCTATGAGCTGCGGCATTCGCCTTGGGAACGGCCCGGCGGCTCATGTTGCCGCCCGCTTTTCGGTCAGCAGGCGCAGCGCCAGCAGGCCCAGCACCGTGCCCATGACGTAGCGCTGCACACGCATCCAGCGGATGTTGCGGTTCAGGAAGCCGGCGATGGCCGCGGCAAAGCAGATCAGCACGGTGTTCACGCCGGTGCTCACGCTGATCTGCACCGCGCCCAGGCTCAGGCTTTGCAGCAGCAGGTCGCCGCGCTCGGGGTGCAGGAACTGGGGGAAGAAGGACAGGTAGAACATCGCCACTTTGGGATTGAGCAGGTTGGTCATAAAGCCCATGAGGAACAGTGTGCGCGGCGGGTCCTGCGGCAGTTCGCGCGTTTCAAAAGGCGCGAGGCCGCCCGACTTGACGGCCTGCCATGCCATCCACAGCAGGTAGGCCGCACCCGCCACCTTGATTGCGTCAAATGCCAGCGGCACGGCCAGCAGCAGCGCCGTCAGCCCGAAGGACGCGGCCAGCAGGTGCACGACAAAACCCAGCGCCACGCCGCTGAGCGATACCAGGCCGGCAGCCCGGCCCTGGCACAGCGTGCGCGAGATGCAGTAAATCATGTTGGGCCCGGGCGTGAGCACCAGCACCAGGGCGGCAAGGGCAAACCAGGCGAGTTCGGTGGCGTTGAGCATTTAAATCCCCTTTGATTCAAGCGTGACAAGGCCGCGCGGCGTCTGCAGCGTGGCGATCAGGTTGGGCGGGCCCTGCGAGAGGCCCACGCCGGCCAGGCCTATGGCCTCGTAGCCGGCGCGCAGCGCGTCGGGCCGCGGGTGGCTGGCATGCAGCGACTGCAGGCTGACACCCGAAGCTGCCATGTTTTGGATGGGGTGGGTTTCGCCCCACTGGATGAGTGTGGGCAGTGCGCCATAAAACAGCCGCTGGCCGTCCTCGCGCACGGTGATCTTCCAGGACAGCAGGCCTTGCGGCGTCATGCGCGAGGCTTCCAGCAGCTCGCCGCGATCCAGCCCCAGGCGCGCCAGTGCGCGTACGCCGCCCTGCGCCCGAGTGGTGGATGCGACGAAGTGCGCGAGCTGTGGGCCGCCTTTGCTCAGTTGCAATTGCAGTTCCAGGTCGTCCAGGTCATACCAGCGCCTGGCCGGCGCCGGTCGCGTGCAGGGCTTACCGGGCTGGATCGCGATGATTTCAAAGTAGGCCGTGGGAAACGCCGGCGAGGCGATGTTGAAGAGCCTGTTGTGCGTGCCCATCAGCGCATGCTCGCCGCCCGGACCTGGCGTGATGCCCAGAACGCGTTCGCACCATTGCACGCCCTGCTCCAGGCTGGCTGCCACCACGACGAGGTGGTCCAGCTGCGAGGCCAGCTCCGAGGCACCGGGCGCGGGCGTGGAGACAGTGGGGGTTTCCATGGCAGTGGGTTAAAGCGCGACGCTTCCGTCCACGCAGGTCACTGATTCACCGCCGACCCAGACCTGGCCGGCCGCGTCGCGCTCCAGGTGCACCTGGCCTGCCCGGCCCAGGCATACGCCCTGCGAGGCGGTGTAGCGCTCGGGCGCGTGGCCTTCGGCGATCAGCCACTGCGCCAGGCTGGCGTTGAGGCTGCCGGTGACGGGGTCTTCGTCGACGCCTATGGGCGAGGCAAAGGCGCGCACTTCAAAGTCGGGCGCAAAAGAAGGCATGGACGGTGCAAAGGCCTTGGCCTCGCGGTTGGCTCGCCCTATCAGCGGCGCTGATTCTTCATGCGGGTAACGCGCAACGACGCCGATCTTGGTGCCCAGCTTGGCCAACGCCCTGTGGTCGGGCGTCAGGCTCAGCACGGTTTCGGGGCTTTCAAGCAGCAGGCCCAGCCAGAGCGGGCCGTTGTCCAGGCACTGCGCGGCCAGGACCTGGCTGGCCTTGAGCCCCAGCGCCGTTGCAACCTGAGCCAGCACCGTGGGGCTGGGCGCCGAGCGCTTGAGCGCCGGCGCGGCGAAGGCCAGGCGCTTCGTGCCCGGCTCGCGGCGTATCTTCACCAGGCCCACCTTGCATTCCTGCACGATGAAATCCTTGACCTGCGGCTGCCCGCCGGCTTCGAGCCAGCTGTGGCAGCTGCCCAGCGTGGGATGGCCGGCGAAAGGCAGCTCGCCGCCCGGCGTGAAGATGCGCACCCGGTAATCGGCCGCGGCATCCGTAGGCGGCAGCAGGAAGGTTGTCTCCGACAGGTTGGTCCATTTGGCAAAGCGCTGCATCGCGGCATCGTCCAGGCCGCTGCCGTCCAGCACCACGGCCAGGGGGTTGCCGTAATAAGGGGTGGGCGTGAATACGTCGACTTGCTTGAATGCGCGCTGCTTCATGGGGCTCTCGGTTTTCCAGGTGGAGTTGAAGATTTAGATTTATGACAGGGGCAGGTCCAGCACGCCGCGTGCGGCGGGCCGGCCCAACAGGTTCTGGTACCAGCGGTCCAGGTGGGGCCGCGCGGGGCGCGGCTGCGGAAGGCCGAACCAGCGGTGCATTTCGCAGCCCAGCGGGATGTCGGCCATGCCGAATTGGTCGCCGCCTATGTAGGCATGCTCGGCCAGATGCGCATCGAGCAAATCCAGCAGCGGCTCGGTGGCGGCCACCGATTGCGCGATGAGTTCCGGCTTGCGCTGCTCGGCCGGCGTGCGTATCCACTGCACAAAAGCCGTCCGTCCGGCCGGGTTGAAGGTGGTCTGCTGCCAGTCCATCCATTGTTCGGCGGCAAAACGCTGCGCCAGGACGGTGGGATAAAAATTGTCCAGCGCGTATTTGGCACAGAGGTAGCGCACGATGACGTTGGACTCCCAGATGAGGACCTCGCCGTCCTCCATCAGCGGCACCAGCGCATTCGGGTTCTTGCGGCGGTAACCGGCCTCCTTGACGATGCCGAACTGCCCGCCGGCATCGGTGCGCTGCAGGGTCAGGCCCAGCTCCTGCGCGGCCCAGACGACTTTGCGCACATTGATGGAGCTGAGGCGCCCCCAGAGATGAAGCATGTGCGTTCCCGTGCCCGTGCCCATCATGCCGCCGCGCGCAGTTTGGGAACACCCGCGGGCATCTGCTCGCGTATGGCTGCGGCCAGCGCGGCGATGCCGATGTTGATCTGTTCCACGCTCGACGTCACGAAGGACAGGCGCAGCGTGCGGGCGTCGGCATGGTCGGCATAAAACGCCCAGCCCGGCACAAAGGCCACGTTGCGCTCCACCGCCTTGGGCAGCAGGTCAATGGCGTTCATGCCTTCGGGCAGGCGAGCCCACAAAAACATGCCGCCGGCCGGCGTGTTCCAGCTCACGCCTTCGGGCATGTCGCGCTGCATGGCGGCCAGCATGGCGTCGCGCTGCGACTTGTAGAGCGCGCGTATGGTCGGCACGTGGCGCTCCAGGAACTTGTCCTTCATGGTCTCGACCACCATGCGCTGGTTGAAGCCGGGCGTGTGCAGGTCGGCCGCCTGCTTGGCCTGCAGCAGCTTGGGGTAGAGCGCCTTGGGCGCGACCATGAAGCCGAGGCGCAGGCCGGGCGCCAGGATCTTGGAGAAGGACCCCATGTAGACGCAGCCTTCGGGATTGCGCGCGGTGAGCGGCAGCGGCGGCGGTGTGTCGAACCACAGGTCGCCGTAGGGGTTGTCTTCGACGATGGGCAGGCCCAGGCGCGCGGCTTCGGCGCTCAGTGCGGCACGGCGCGCTTCGCTCATGGTGCGGCCGGTGGGGTTCTGGAAGTTGGGCAGCACGTAGAAGAAACGCGCGCCTGCGGCTTTTGAGGCGAGATCCTTGAGGTCAACGCCTTCTTCATCGCTGGCCACGCCCACGACCTCGGGTTCCATGGGTGTGAAGGCCTGCAGCGCGCCCAGGTAAGTGGGCGTTTCCACCAGCACGCGGCTGCCGGCATCGATCAGGATTTTGGCGATCAGGTCCAGGCCCTGTTGTGAGCCGGTGGTGATCAGCACCTGCGCCGGGTCGACTTCCCAGGGCAGCATGGCGGCCACCATCTCACGCAGCGGCGCGTAGCCTTCGCTGGCCGCGTACTGCAGGGCGGCATGGCCGTCTTCGCGCAGCACTTTGTCGCAGGCTTCGCGAAAGGCGCTGACCGGAAAGGTCTTCGGCGAGGGCAGGCCGCCGGCAAAACTGATGATGCCGGGCTTCTCGGTGACCTTGAGGATCTCGCGGATCACCGAAGGGTTCATCTTGTGGGCGCGTTGCGCCTGGGTCCATGTCATGTCGCTCATCTCGCTCTTCTCCTTGAGGGCTGTTGCAACAGCCCGGGTCACACAAATTTATCGACAGCTCGGATTAATGATCTCACCTTGGCTGCCTGGCACCAAGTTCGCCAAGTCCGTCAGATTTGTCCAGTTCGTCAACAGCCATCATGCGGCGCGCCCGGCGGATTGCATGGCATGCACAAGGGCAATCGCCTTGTCGGCCACGCTGCACGGAATACCCCAGTAGTCGAACACGCCGCCGTCAGTCGCGTTGTGGCCGCAAACCACAAACACGCCGGTGCCCAGTTCACGCTTGAACTCACTGGCCAGCCAGCCGACGAAGCCGCTGTTGGGGATGTTGGCCGCAAAATGAAAGCATACGACGGCATATCGATCCTGCACGGGGGTTTGCGCCGGCGCGGGCAGCAGCGCGCTCCACACAGCTTCATCGCGCACCAGCGCCAGTGCACCGCCGGCCAGCGTGGACGCCAGGTGCACCGGAAACTGCGCCACCGGGAACTCGGCAAAGGTGTAGTCACCCGGCAGCACGTCGGCACGCGCATGCGCCATCACGTGCAACAGCCGCTTGCGGGTTTGTTCTTGCGTTTCGGGCGTGACGTCCATGGCTCAATCCACCACAAACAAGGTGGCGCCCAGGGGCGAGGTGGATCGGTGCGCTTCGGCCTGGTCGGCGACCTGGTAACTCATGCCGGGCTCCAGCGTGAAGCTGCGGCCGTCTTCGAGTTCGGTGTGCAGCTGCCCTTGCAGGCACAGCAGGATATGGCCTTTTTTGCACCAGTGGTCGGACACATAGCCTGGCGTGTATTCGACCATGCGCACGCGCACGTTGCCGAACTGCTGCGTGCGCCAGAAGGCCTTGCCTTCCAGGGCTGAATGCTCGGTGCGGGCCACGGCGGCCCAGTCGGTGGTGCCGAAGGGGATGTTGCTGATGTTCATGCGGGCAGGCCTGGCGCGCGTGCGCGTTCGTTGGGCGTGATGTGCGCGATGGCGCCGTCGCCGTAGGAGCGCAACACCTGCGAGATGACGATGTGAAAGCCCTTGTACCACTGGGTGTACTGGCGTTTGGCTTCCAGATGTTTGGGGTGGGCCGAGAAGGCGCGCAGCGCTTCCTGGTTGTCCCAGAAGTAGGTGGCGTTGCTGCGTGTGCCGTCGGGCGAGCGCCAGGTTTCCGCGCCCAGGTAGCCCGGCGTGGCTTGGGCGGCTTCCTCGATCAGCGCGTCCAGCGCGTGGAAGCGCTCGTCGTAAATGCCGGGCTCAAAAATAAAAGCAGCGCAGTACATCAGGTCTTCCTTGGGTGCAGCAGGGGAGAGGGCGCGGCCGCAGGCTGGTGCACCGGCATTTTTTTGCCAATAAAGACGGTGGCGATCACCGCCAGGCCGAAGCCCACGGTCACGGCGTCCAGGCGCTCGCCCAATAGCGGCACCGCGAACAACATGGACATAAACGGCTGCAGCAATTGCACCTGGCTCACGCGAACCGTGCCGCCCAGGGCCAGACCGCGGTACCAGGCAAAAAAGCCCAGCCACATCGAGAACACCGCGACATAGCCAAAGCCCCACCAGGCGGATGCCTTGATAGTCCCGGTGGGCCAGCTCCAGGCGGCCAGCGGCAAGGTCAGCGGCAGCGACAACAGCAATGCCCAGCAGATCACGTGTTCGGCCCGCATGCGCTGCGAGAGCTTGGCACCATAGCCATAACCGACGGCGGCGCACAACACGGCGGCCAGCAGCAACAGATCGGCCGGGCTGATGGCCAGGCTGGCGCTGTTGCCCGAACGCAGCATGGCAAACGCTACTACCAGCCCGCTGCCCAGCGCAGCGCACAGCCAGAAGCCGGTGGATGGCCGCTGGCGGTGCAACAAAGCGCCGACGGCGGCAGTGGCCAGCGGCAGAGTGCCGATGATCACGCTGGCATGCACGGCTTCCACGTGGCGCATGGCGATGGAGGTGAAAAGCGGAAAGCCGAACACCACGCCGCCCGCGGTGGCGGCCAGCGGCCACCAGTCTTCACGCCGGGGAAAGGGTGCGCGCGTGGCCAGCAGGAATATGGCCGAGAGGCCCGCGGCCACCACGGCACGGCCCAGCGCGATGAAGACGCCCGACATCTGCGGCGCATCCGGCGTGCCCACGGCCAGCCGCGTCATCGGCAGCGTGACCGAAAAGATCACGATCCCGAGCAGGCCCAGCCACAGGCCTTTGGTGATTTGCGCACGGGTGTTCATATAAAGAGCATCCAGATCGCGGTGGCCACCAGCACGGCCGCCATGACGTAGTTGAACCAGCGCAGCCGCAGGCCGCTACCGTCCGGGCCCGCAAGCCAGTCGCGCAGCAGCGAGCCGGCCAGCGCATAGGTGAGGTTGCTGACAAAGGCGTAGGCCAGCATCACCGGCAGCACGATGGCCAGCCGCATGCCGGGCGCTTCGCGTCCTGCAATCCAGCCGCTGACGATGGCCAGCGCCAGCATCCAGGCCTTGATGTTGACGAACTGCAGTGCCGCGCCCTGCCAGAAGGTGACGTTCAGGCGGGCCGCATCGGCCTGGCTGAGCTGGCGCGATTGCGAGACCTTGAAGGCCAGCCAGAGCAGGTAGGCCACGCCGATGACCTTGACGGCCCAGCTCAGCAGCGGCACCGCCAGCACCAGCGCGCCCAGGCCCAGCGCGCACACCAGCAGCAGCGCGCCCCATCCGACCGGCACGGCGCAGACAAAAGGCAGCGCGCGGCGCAAACCGTGGTTGGCGCCCAGCGCGGTGGACAGCGTGGTGTTGGGCCCGGGCGAGAAACTCATCGCCGTGGCCAGCACCAGTAAAGCCGTAAATTCTTGCCAGTTCATGTTTCCCACTTTATAGTTGAAAGCAGTACACCACCAATACAGTTATCGGTACAAATTCCAAAACTGTATTGGTCAAATAATCAACACACAAGCCCCCCTCTGCAGGCTCTACGGGGGCGCAGAACAGGAAAAAGGCCTCGCCATGTTGATGAAAGCCGCTTCGCAATCCCTGACCGAACAGCTCTCGGCGCGATTTGCCGAACGCATTCGCAGCCGCCTGCTGGCGCCAGGCGCGCGCCTGCCTTCGGTGCGGCTGTGCGCCGAGCAGCAGGGCGTGAGTGTGTCGACGGTGGTGGCCGCGTACGACCAGTTGCTGGCGCAGGGCCTGGTGGTGGCGCGCAAGAACCGGGGCTTTTTTGTGCGTGATGCGTCGCTCAACGCGGCGCTGGCGCCTACCCTCAAAGCGCGAGTGGGGAGTGCAGCGGGAAAGCACGCGGCAACGCCGACGGCCGAACAGTCCGCGGTTGACCTGGCGCCGCTGGGCGCCTGGAGCACCGCCAGCTGGATGGCCGCACGCCAGGCGCCGGTGGATGCCACCGCATTGATACGCGGCATGTTCCACAAGGTCAGCAACAAACCCCAGCCGGGCATGGGCGTGTTTCCTCCCGACTGGCTGGAAACCACTTTCATGCCGGCGGCCGTGCGCAAGGTGACCAGCGTCAGCGCGCTGCGGGATTTTTCGCTGCAGTACGGTGAACCCATGGGCGACAGCGGCCTGCGCCGCGCGCTGTCACAGAAACTGAGTGCGCTCAATGTGCATGCCGCGCCCGACCAGATCATCACCACTGTGGGCGCCACGCATGCGCTGGACATCGTGAGCCGCACGCTGCTGCGCGCCGGCGACTGCGTGATGGTGGAAGAGCCCGGCTGGGCCGTGGAGTTTGCCCGCCTCGACGCCCTGGGCATGCGCATCCTGCCGGTGCCGCGCCGCGCCGACGGGCCCGACCTGGAGGTCATGGCGCAGTATTGCGAGATCCACCAGCCCAAGCTTTTTGTCAGCGTCAGCGTCTTCCACAACCCCACCGGGTTTTGCCTCACGCCCGGCAGTGCGCACCGCGTGCTGCAGCTGGCGATGCAGCACAACTTCCACATCGTTGAAGACGACACCTACAGCCACCTGGCGCCCGAACACGCCACCCGGTTGTGCTCGCTCGACGGCCTGCAGCGCACGATATACGTCAGCGGTTTCGCGAAAATCCTGGCGCCGGGCTGGCGTGTCGGTTTCATGGCCGCGCCGCCCGACCTGGTCGAACGCCTGCTGGACACCAAGCTGCTGGCCACACTGACCACGCCGGCCCTGCTCGAAAAAGCGCTGGCCTGGTGCATAGACCAGGGCCAGCTGCGCCGCCATGCTGAGCGCATACGCACCCGGCTGGATGCGGCGCGCGCCCGCAGCGTCAAGCTGGCCATCGCCCACGGCTGCAGCTTCGCGACCGAGCCCGCAGGCCTCTTTGGCTGGGTGGATACCGGCGTCGACACCGATGCGCTGGCTCAGCGAATGCTGGATGAGGGCTACCTGATCGCCCCGGGGGCGTTGTTCCATGCGGTGCGGGCGCCCAGTACGCTGATGCGGATCAATTTCGCGACCACGCAGGAGGCGGCGTTCTGGAAGGTGTTTGCGAGGCTTAGGGACGCGGTGAAGTAGGCGGGTCTTGCGCCGGCCTCGCGCACCTGCTCCTTCCTCCTCTTGCCCTTGCTTCGTTTGGAGTTCGCTGCTGAGGGTGGTTGGCCGGGGTCGCCCGGCATGCGACTCACTTTTTTGCTTCGCCAAAAAAATAAGAAAAAAAGCGACCCGCAGTCTGGAACGCTTCGCTTCGCTGCGGGCAACCAGCGCTGCTCGACTACGGCAGGGTCTCGCGCAAACTCGCCTGCGGCTCAAACAATCGCGATCGCTGATCCGCCTGCGTCTGCGCTGCCCGGCCCAGCCAGGACGGGGAAGTCCGAATACCAGAAACCAAGACCAATACAAATACCAAAAGGACACGTCACGCGTGTCCTTTTTCTTGGCCGTTTGGTCTTCCTTGCCCACACCCCTTGTGTATGCGCCGGGAAGCGGAGCGACGCAGACACCAGGGTCCGTTTTTTTGCTTACTTTTTGCCGAAGCAGAAAAGTGAGTCGCATGCGGGGCGATCCCGGCCAGCAAGCCCAAGCAAAGGCCCCAGCGCGCAAGCCGGCGTAAGACCCCGGCACTCAGACTCCCTCGAAAGTTGTAATCCTTCCAGCCCCGGTTTGTAACAACGCGCCTCGCTTACAGCAAAAACGAGGCCTGTTTTCCCCTCACAACGCTCGTTTCTGTGATTTTTTCACGAAAACGATGCTGGCTTACTTGTGACTACTTGTAAATGAGGGCGGTTAAAAAATACAATAAGTCACAGAAGGACTCCTAATTCGATCTGAATTTGCGCGTTTTCTCACAGAAAACCAGGTTTTCAATTTGTTTTGCGGCGAATCGTGACTTAGTCGAGCCCGAAAACCTTCATCAGTAACATAAAGTTACGTCAAAGACCTGTAAGCGCATGCAGGTCGTACCCGCCGATCACTGGCGCTGTTATCCGCGACTTGTAATGAAAAGGATGTAAGCATGAAAGCAGTTCTGAAATTTTGCATTTTTGCCGCCGGCCTCGCCCTGGGGCAAGTTGTTCTGGCGCAAGCATCGCCGGTGACTTCACAGTTGCTGGCGCAACGCGTCGAGATGGTGGCTGGCAAGCCTGTGCTCAAGCCGGCTGGTGACGGCAAGCCCGGCGACGTCCTGCAGTACAGCGCCACTTATCGCAACAACGGCACCGCTGCCGCGGGCAAGCTGCTGGCCACCGTGCCTGTGCCCCCGGGCACCACCTTTATCGCCGCCAGCGACCAGCCAGCCCAGGCCCAAGCCTCCACGGACGGCAGCACTTTCGCACCCATGCCGCTGACCCGCATGGTCAAACAGGCTGACGGCAGCACGCGCAAAGAGCCCGTGCCCCTGGCCGACTACCGCGCGCTTCGCTGGGAAATCGGCAGCCTCGCCGCTGGCGCCACCTCGGTGGTCAGCCTGCGCGTGAGCATCGATTCGCCAGCTGTGGCTTCGGCCGCCAAGCCTTGATGGCGGCCGGATTGATCCGCCGCACCCTTCCCAGTTTCTGTTGTTAGTTGTCTGTCGATTCACCGTTGTCTTGTAGCCAGGAGAAATACGCCATGTATGCCAACCCCTCGAGTCCGCGGCCCTTAGGGCTGCCGCACTTCTTCACCCACTGGATTGTGGGTTTGTTTGTTGCCTTCGCGCTGGTGATGGCCGGTACGGCGGCGCACGCCGCACCGCCGCCCGCCGGCACGTCGATCAGCAACCAGGCCTCGGCCACGTACTCGGATGCATCGGGCATCACGCGCACGGTGACCTCCAACGTGGTGCAGACCACGGTGCAGCAGATCGCCAGCTTGACGCTGACCGCCAACGGTGCGCAAAACGCGACGCCAGGCAGCGTGGTGTACTACCCGCATACCCTGACCAACACGGGTAACGGCACGGACACCTTCAACCTGACCACCAGCAACACTGGTGCGTTCTCGATGGCGAGTGTGCAGATCTTCGCCGACAACGGCAGCGGTTCGCCCACGGGCGCCGCCATCACCTCGACCGGCGCTTTGGCCGCAGGTGGCCTCTTCAAATACATCGTGGTTGCCACCTTGCCAGGAACGGCTACTGCGACGCAGGCCAACACCATCACGGTGACGGGCACCAGCGTGTTCGATCCGACCAAGACGCAATCGAACACCGACGTGACGACAGCCACGACGAATGCGGTGGTGACGCTGACCAAGGCTGCCAGTGTTTCCAGCGGCTCGGCCGGCACGGCTATCACCTACACCCTGACCTATACGAATACCGGTAACAGCACGGCCACCGCCGTGGCGATCACCGACGTTCTGCCGGCAGGCCTGACCTATACCGCGGGCTCCGCACGCTGGAGCGTCACCGGCGCCACAGCGCTGAGCGACAGCGGCAGCTCAAGCGGCTCCGCGCCCAACACCCTGACTTCCGGCTACACCCTGGGCACCAAGACCCTGCTGGTGACGCTGAACCAGGTGACGGCCGGCCAGTCGGGCACCATCAGCTTTGGCGTGACCGTTACCGCAGGCACGGCGCCTGGCATTCTGAACAACACCGCCACGACCTCCTACAACAACGGTGCCGCCACAGTGACGGGCGGCTCCAACACCGTGCCTTTCACGGTGCTGCAGACCGCCAGCGTGACGCTGACGGGCACCACGGTGCCCGGCCCGGCCGCGCCCGGCTCGACGGTCAGCTTCACCAACACGGTGACCAACACCGGTAACGGCTCCGACACCTTCAACATCACGCTGAGCTCGGGCAACTTCCCGGCCGGCACGACGTTCCAGCTGTTCAAGAGCGACGGCGTCACGCCGCTGGTCGATACCAACAGCGACGGCACGGTCGACACCGGCCCCCTGGCCGCAGGCGCTACCTACAACGTGATCCTCAAGGCTACGCTGCCACCGAACGCGACGAACACCGGCGCGCCTTTCATCATCACCAAGACGGCAACGTCGGTGTTCGACCCGACCAAGTCGGCCAACACCCCCGACCAGCTGACCGCCGTGGCCAACGCTGCGGTTGACGCCACCAACAACCTGCCGACCGCGGTGGGTGTTCCCGGCGTGGGCGTGTTCGCCAACGGTGAAGGCGCGGCACAGGTCAGCAACACGCTGAACCCCGGCGCCTCGACGGTCTTCACCATCGTGGCCAACAACACCGGCCCCTCGCCGGACAGCTACAACCTGGGCGCCAGCACGGTCAACACCTTCGCCAGTGTGACGCTGCCGGCCGGCTGGACGGTCAGCTTCCGCGCCGACGGCGGTGCGGGCAACTGCTCGACCACCGGCGCGACCATCACCAACACCGGCTCCGTGGCCGCCGGCGGCAACGTCGTCGTCTGCGCGGTGGTTGGTGTTCCGGCCGGCTTCGCGGCAGGCACCACGCAGCTGTATTTCCGTACGCTGTCGCCCACCTCGAACGCTTCGGACACGCTGCATGACGCGGTGGTCGTGAATGCCGTGCGCTCCATCACCCTGACGCCTAACGGCGCCGGCCAGACCTATCCCGGCGGCTCCTACGTCTACAGCCACACCCTGACCAACACCGGCAACGTGCTGGAAGGCAACGGCACGGTCAGCACCGTGACGCTGGCCGGCGCCGACAGCCAGGCCGGCTGGACTTCTGCGCTGTACTACGACGCCAACGCCAACGGCGTGCTGGACGCAACCGACCCGCAAATCAGCAGCACCCTGCATGCCGCCGGTGTCCTGCCCGCAGGCCTGGCTCCCGGTGCATCGATCACCGTGTTCAACAAGGTGATTGCACCGAGCGGCGCGACGCCCGGCGCGGTGGATGCCACGACCATCACGGTCACGACCAGCAACGGCAGCTATGTCACGACGATTCCCGCAGTGGCCACCGCAGTCGACAGCACCACGGTGATCGCCGGCAACCTGACACTGACCAAGGCGCAGTCGCTGGATACGGCCTGCGCCGGCGCCAACGGTGGCACGGTCTACGCGGCAGCAACGCTGAGCGCCCGTCCCAACCAGTGCGTGCTGTACCAGATCACGGTGACCAATGTGGGCTCCGCGAACGCCACCTCGGTCGTCGTGTCCGATGCGACGCCGAGCTACACCACCCTGAGCAGCGCCCCCGCCAGCACGGTGGGCACTGTGACCGGTCCCGCCGTTAGCGCCGCCGGCACCGTCACCGCGACGATCGGCACCCTGACCCCCGGTCAGTCGGCTGTCGTGACTTTCGGTGTGCGTATCACCCCCTAACCCGGGACTGACCTTCAGCGCGGGAAGCGAAAGCTTCCCCGCTTTTCCAAGGGCACGCAGCCGTGCCCTTCGGAAAGCGACGCCCTGCCGCAACCCACCCTCCACCCAGCCCACATGCTCTTTCGCCTGCTGCGCACACTGCTGATTCCCTGCATGTTGCTGCTCTTCTGGGCAGCCGCACAGGCAGCGCCGACCCCGGCCGGGACGGTGATCAGCAACACGGCGAGCGCGACCTTCGTGGATGCCGCGACGGGCCTGTCGGTGCGCATCAATTCCAACACCGTGAACACCACGGTGGCGGCGCTGGAAGCGCTCACACTGAACGCCAGCCAGAATCTGCTGATCGGCGTTGGCTCCTCATTTACCATCAGCCACAACCTGGCCAACACCGGCAACGTGGCCACCAACTATTTGGTCACGGCAAGCGTGGCTGGCGGCAGCGCCTTCACGCCGCTGAATCTGCAGGTGGTGCTGGACGTCAACGGCAACGGCCTGGTCGATGCCGGCGAGCCCGTGGTTCCCTCGGGCGGCGTGGTGCCGGTGGCCATCGGCGCCACCGCTGGCCTGTTGATCACCGGACAGATCCCGGTCGGCGCGGTGCCCGGGCAAACCGCCCAGCTCAGCCTGCGCGCAGTCAGCCAGCTGCAAAGCGCTACGGCCACCAACACGGACACGATTAACTTGACCAACGGCGCGGCCGTGCAGGTCAGCTACGCCGCTTCGTCGGCCTCCGCGACCCAGAACGTTGCGGTCAGCTTCACCGCCAGGGCCACCAACAATGGCAACACGGCAGCCAGTCCGACCAACGTTAATGTCAACGGAGCGCCCACCGCGCTATTCATCCTGCGCGCGCCGGTGCCGGTGAACACCACCTTTACCTCGGCCCAGCCCGCCACCAATCCCGGCGCGCAGACCCTGTACCACCTGATGGGCGCGGCGGCAGGCAGCTATGTCACCGCGGTGCCGGGCGGCGCCGTTGTGGACGCCGTGGCCTGGAGCATCGCCACCCTGCCGCAGGGCGGGCTGTTCCAGGGCCGATTCAGCGTCATGGTGAATGCAAACGCCGCCGGCAATGTGAGCGGCGCCGCCTACGCCGACTGGACCGACGCTGCCGCACCGCTGACCACGACCAGCAACACGGTGGTGTTGCCGCTGCCCGCGCACGCCGCCGGCATCTTTTTCTATACCAACAACAGCTACACCAACCGGGCCACTCAAAGCGTTCCCGGCAGTCCCCTGTTCGTGCAGACCGACGCATCCATCTGCAATGCCGACCCGGCCACGGTGGGCACGGTGCCGGTCACCATCGTGAGCCAGCTTACCGGTGATTCGGAAACCTATACCGCTGTCGAGACAGGTCCCAATACCGGCATCTTCCGGATCCTGCCCAGCGTTCCCACCGCGAATGCGGCCTCGCACATCGTGGCTTCGGGCGACGGCATCCTCGAGGTGCTGCGCAACGACACCGTGACCGCCACCATCACCGCCTGCGGCGGCATCTCCGTGTCAGCCACCACCACGCTGTTGGTTGACCCCTCAGGCACGGTTTACAACTCCACCACCAACCAGCCCATCGGCGGTGCCACCGTGCAGCTGATCGACGTCACCGGCGCCGGCAACGGCGGCACCCCGGGCGGGCCGGCCGTGGTGTTCCAGATGGATGGCATTACGCCGGCGCCCAGCGTTGTCGTGACGGCTGCCGACGGCTTTTATGAATTCCCGCTGGTGCTCAACAGCACCTACCGCCTGGTGATCACGCCGCCGGCCGGTTTTACCTATCCCTCGCGGATCCCCGCTGCACTGCAGCCGGCCGGCCGGCTGATAGACACCCCGGGCTCTTACGGAGGCAATTTCCTGGTGGCCGGCTTGCCGGTGCATTTCGACGTGCCCATGGACCCCGGCGCCACCGCGGGCGGCCTGTTCATCCAGAAAACCGCCAACAAGAAAACCGCCGAGATCGGCGACTTTGTCGATTATTCGGTCAAGCTCAACAACGTCTCGGCCGCGGCGCTGCCCGCCGCGGTGGTCAGCGACTTGCTGCCGGCCGGCTTCGCCTATGTGCGCGGCACGGCCCGCCTCAACGGTTCGGCGCTGGCCGACCCGGCTGGCGGCGCCGGCCCCAGCCTGCAATTCGCCGTGGGCACGATCGCCGCAGGTGCACAGCCCGTGCTGACCTACCGTGTGCGCGTGGGCGCAGGCAGCCAGAGCGGCAACGGAATCAACACGGCGCAGGCCGCCAGCGGCGCAGTGCGCTCCAACAGCTCCAGCGTGCGTGTGCAGGTGGTGGGCGGTGTGTTTTCCAACAAGGCATACGTCATCGGCAAGGTGTTCGCGGATTGCAGCCGCGACGGCGTGCAGGATGCGGGCGAGCCGGGCATCCCGGGCGTGCGCATCTACCTGGAAGACGGCACCTATGCCGTGACGGACGAAGAAGGCAAGTACAGCTTCTACGGCCTGGAGCCGCGCACCCACGTGGCCAAGGTCGACAACATCACGCTGCCCGCGGGCGCCACCCTCGCCGTGCTGAACAACCGGAACGCCTTCGACGCCGGCAGCCGCTTCGTGGACCTCACCAACGGTGAACTGCACAAGGCCGACTTCGCTATCGCCGAATGCTCGACGGGCATTCGCGATCAGATCGCGGCCCGTCGCAAGGCGCTGGGCAATGCGTCGGAAATCACCCAGGCCGCGGGCACGCTGCTGCAGGCCAATCGCGCCGCCGCTGCGGCCGACAGCCGCACGCTGCCCGCCAGCGGCGCCATGGGACTGCCGGGTGCACAGCAAAACAACGCCGGCAGCAATGCCGTCGCACCGGCGCCGCTGCCGGGCACCCTGGGCGCCGTCGGCGACACGGGCGGCCCCACCGCGCCCAATGCCCGTTTGCCCAAGCCCATCTACACGCCCGCCAGCGTGGAGACGGTACAGCCCGCCGCACCTGCAGGCGCAGGCGGTGCCGCCGAACAGGTTTTGCAACCACTGGAAGACCTGCTGCCGGAACTGGATGCAACGACCGGTTTTGTCGGCCTGGTGGACGAGCAACTGCTGCCGTTTGCCCAAACCCGGGTCCGCGTGAAGGGCCCGCTGGGTGCGCGTTTTGAACTTACGGTCAACGGCCAGCCCGTGCCCGCCACGCAGGTCGGCAAGAAGAGCAGCCTGGAAAAAAACAAGGTCCTGGCCTGGGAATACATCGGCGTGGACTTGAAGCCCGGCCACAACACACTGGCCGTGCGTGCCCTTGACGGCTTCGGCAACGCCCGCGGCACGGCGCAGATCACGCTGCGCGTGCCAGGCACGCTGGCCAAAATTGAAATCGCCGCGCCCGCGCAGCTGGTCGCCGACGGCGCCACCGCCGTGCCCGTAACCATTTCGCTGCGTGACGCGCAGGGCCTGCCCGTGGCCGCGCGCACCCAGGTCAGCCTGCAGGCCAGCCAGGGCCAGTGGCAGACGCCCGACCTCGACGCGCGCCAGCCGGGCACCCAGGTGTTTGTCGAAGGCGGCGAAGGCCGCTTCCTGCTGCTGCCGCCGGCCCAGCCCGGCAAGGCCGAACTCACCATCACCAGCGGCACCGTCAAGGCCGTGTCGGCCATCGAGTTCATGCCCAACCTGCGGCCCATGATTGCCGCCGGCATCGTGGAAGGCACGATCAACCTGCGCAGCCTCAACCCTTCGGCGCTTCAGCCGGCGCAAAGCGGCGACGTGTTTGAGCGCCAGATCCAGAGCGCTTCGCGCAGTTTCTCCGGCGGCAAGGGCGAGGCCGCCGCGCGCACCGCGCTGTTCCTCAAGGGCAAGGTCCTGGGCTCCTCACTGCTGACGCTGGCCTACGACTCCGACAAGCCGTCGGACACGGCGCTGTTCCGCGACATCCAGCCCGGCCAGTTCTACCCGGTGTATGGCGATTCGTCGGCGCGCGGCTTTGACGCCCAGTCCACGGGCAAGTTGTATGTGATGCTGCAAAACGGCAGCAACTACGCGCTGCTGGGCGACTACTCAACCCAGACCGACAACCCGGCGCGCCAGCTCACGCAATACTCCCGGGCGCTCAACGGCGTGAAGGGCCGCTACCAGGATGGCGCGGTGACCGTGGAAGGCTTTGCCAGCCGCACCGCGACCACGCAACTGGTGCAGGAATTCCGCGCCAATGGCACCTCCGGCCCCTTCCTGCTGAACGTCAACGGCGTAGTCAACAGCCAGCAGGTCAACATCCTGACGCGCAATCGCAGCCAGGCCTCGGTCATCGTCAACGACACGCCGCTCACGCAGTTCACCGACTACGAGATCGAGCCCATGAGCGGCCGGCTGCTGCTGAAGGCGCCGGTCCCCAGTGTGGACCCCGACCTCAACCCGATCTTCGTGCGTGTGAGCTACTCGGTCGACTCCGGCGGCGCCAAGCACACGGTTGCCGGCGCCGAGGCCCGCCTGGACGTCACGCCGGCCGTGACGCTGGGCGCCTCGACGCTGCGCGATACCGACCCGGCCAACCGTCAGAACCTGGACGGCCTCAACGTGACGGCCAGGCTCGGCGAGAAGACGGTGGCCACCGGCGAAATCGCGCGCAGCAGCACCGACCTGCAGGGCAGCGGCTCCGGCCAGCGCGCCGAGATTCGCCACGAGGACCAGGCACTGCAGGCGCGCGTCTGGGGCGCGAAGACCAGCGCCGGCTTCTACAACCCCAACAGCGTGCAGTCGGCCGGCCAATCCGAATACGGCGCCAAGATCGGCTATGCGGTGGACGAGAAGAACCGCGTCGTCGGCGAAGCGCTGCGCACCGGCAATAGCGTGACCGGCGCGTCGCAGACCGGCGCCGAGCTCAAGCTGGAGCACAGCATGGCCGGCAACATCAAAGTGGAAGTCGGTGTGCGCTACAGCGCCGCCAACACCGCCGCGGCCCTGTCCGGCCCGGCGCTGCCCGGCTCCACCGTGCCTATCGTTCCATCGGCCACCGCGCTGGCGGCCGGCCCTTCCGAAGAAGTTGGCACTACCACCGCACGCGTCAAGGTGACCGTGCCCGTGCCCGACGTGCCGCAAGCCGACGTCTACGGCTTGGCCGAGTACGCCATTGACGGCAGCGGCGGCCGCGAGGTCGGTGTGGGCGGCAACTACGCCATCAATTCCACGACGCGCCTCTATGCGCGCCATGACTTCATCAACAGCCTGAAGAGCATCTACACGCTCAACGCCTCGACCTCGCAGTACACCACCGTCGCCGGCATCAACACCGAGCTGACCGACAGCACCCAGCTGTTCAACGAATACCGCATGGGCGACAGCATCAACGGCCGCACCAGCGAAGCCGCCCTGGGCCTGCGCCGGCTCTGGCGCCTGGACAACGGCGTCGGCCTGACGGCCAGCGTGCAGCGCATCAAGCCGCTGTCCGGCGTTGTGGTCGATGACTCCAGCGCCGTGACGCTGGGCGCCGACTACACGGCCGCCGCCACCTGGAAGGCTTCGGGCCAAGTGCAGTGGCAGACATCGACCAACTCGAGCAGCTGGCTGCTCACCGGCGCGCTGGCCAACAAGCTCGACGACAGCTGGACGCTGCTCAATCGCGGCCTCTACAGCGAGCAGACCAACCTCGGCGCCGGCGGCGGCAAGCGCGAGCTCATCACGGCGCAGTCCGGCGTGGCCTACCGCCCCGTCGACACCGACAAGTGGAACGCCCTTGGCCGCATCGAGTACAAAAAGGATTCGGACAGCACCCTGGGTCCGGGACTGAGCCGCGACGAGTCCGGCCTGATCCTCTCCACCCACCTCAACGTGCAGCCCAACCGCAACTGGGTCATGAGCGGACGCTACGCCGCCAAGTGGGGCAGCGACCGCTCCAACGGCATCAGCAGCCGCTCTTTCACGCAGCTGATCGGCGGGCGCTCAACCTGGGACCTCACCGAGCGCTGGGACGTGAGCCTGCAGGCTTATCGCATGTGGGGCAACGGCGCCGCCGAAACCGCTGCGGGCGTGGAAGTCGGCTACCTCGCCTGGAAGAACATGTGGGTGTCGGTGGGCTATAACTTCAAGGGCTTCAAGGCTGCGGACATGGCCGGCGAAGCCTATACCCAGCGCGGCCTCTATCTGCGTGTACGCTTCAAGTTTGACGAGAACGTGTTCGGCGAGCCTTCCGGCGCAGCCGCGCCTGCGTCGCCCCGTACTGCTCCCTGAACATGATGTTTTTTCAGCGTCCCGTTTTTCGCACAGCCCCGCCGCGTAAGCTGACGCTTTCGCGCAGCCTGGCGCGGGCCGCAGGGGCCGTCGCCTTGCTGCTGATGGCCGCGCCCTGGGCAATGGCCCAAACCACTTTCAATTACACCGGGGCCTTGCAGACCTACACCGTGCCGGCTGGTGCGGGTGGGGTGATCATCCAGGCCTTCGGCGCGGGCGGCGGCAGCGGCGGCAATGACTCCAACGGCTGGGGCGGCGCCGGCGGTGCGGGCGCTCGGGCCACCGGTACGTATTACATCGCTCCGGGCACCGTGCTCAATGTGGCCGTCGGCCAGGGCGGCCGTGCCGGCAATACCTCGCAGGGCGCTTTTACTTGTACCAATGCCTTCGGCGCGGGCGGCCTGGCGGGCGGCGCGCCCGGCTGGGCCGGCGGCGCGGGCGGCAACCCCGGCTGCAGCGGCTGGTCCGGCGGCGGCGCTGGCGGCGGCGCCGCCAGCGTGGTGGCCACGGCCGCCAATGCCAGGTTGATCGTCGCCGGCGGCGGCGGCGGCGGCCAGGGCGGTGCGCTCAACATCTCGGGGCGCCCCGGCCTGGCGGCGACGACCACGGTCGGCACCTTGCAGGGCGCGGCGGGTGGCACCGGCGCGACACGCACCGGTGACGGTTCCGGCGGCGGCGGCGGCGGCGCCGGTTGCGCGGCCGGTGTAGGCGGCGCGGAACTGGTGGACAGCAGCGCCAGCAACAACACCGCTCAGGCCACGGGCGGCGGCTCCTGCAGCGACACCACAGTGATTTCGAGTTTCGGCGTGACCGCCTCGTTGGGCGGCGCAGGGGGCGCTTCGGTCACCGGCACCGCGCCTGCCAGCGGTAATCCCGGCGGCAACGGCTCCGTCATCATCACTCCCATCTATCCCACGCTGACCGTCACTAAATCCCAGCCCAGCCCAGCGCTGCAGGTGGGTATCAACAGCGTCTATACCCTCACGGTGGCCACCACCACGACAACACCGGCCTTTGTGGCGCGGGTGGTGGACCAGTTGCCCGTCAACATGACATATGTCAGCAGCAGCGGCACCGGCTGGACCTGCTCGACAGCGGCCAATGCCGGCGGAACGCTGGTGACCTGCGATTTCGTCGGCACCATCGCCGCGAGCGGCGGAACCTCGGTGCTGCAGATCACGGCTAAGCCCACGAGCAACATCACGGTCACCAACTACGCCGCCGTGGACCCCTCAGGCACCACCAGCCCGCCCACCCCGACGACCTGTACGGCCGCCAACACGCCGAGCGCCGGCTGCGCCGCGCCCGTGGTCAGCACCGTGGCCCTGGGCTTTGGCGGCAACGTTTACAGCGATCCCAACCACAACGGCAATCTGGATGCGGGCGAGGCCGGCATAGGCGGCGCCAGCGCCCTGTGGGTCAAACTCACGCCGCGCGCGGGCAACACCTGCAACGGCCCAGCCACGGTGGCGGCGTCCGTCAACCTCAGCACCGGCGCCTACAGCTTCACCAACATCCAGCAGGGCAACTATTGCCTGGTCGTGGACGGCAACAGCACACTCAGCGACATCACGGCGGCCTACCCGGCAGGCTTTATCGGCACGCAGAACCCGACGGGCATCATCCAGTTCAGCATCGTGGGCGCGCCGCCTTCACCGCAAAACTTCGGCCTGTACAGCGGCAGCACTTTGAGCGGCAATGTGTTCGCCGACAACGGCGCGGGCGGCGCCACGGCCAACAACGGCGCAAAGACCGGCACCGAGCCCGGGCTTGCCGGCATCACCGTCAACGCCATGCAGGGTGCGACCACGCTGGACAGCGAGCCCACGGCCAGCGACGGCAGCTTCATCCTCTGGATACCCGGGACCGCCAGCGGCACCGTGACCCTCACGCCCGTGCTGCCGGCCGGCTACACCGCCACCGGCGGCTCGGCCGGCACCACCGGCGGCACGTATACCCGCCCCAGCGTGAGCTACACCGCAGGCTCGGGTCTCGCCCGCACCGGCATCAGCTTCGGCATGGTGGCGCCCAACACCCTGGCTCCCAACGGCGCGCAGACGGCGCAGCCCGGCACCGTGGTGTTCTACGCCCATACCTACAAAGCCGCCACCGGCGGGTCGGTGGCCTTCTCGATCGCCAACAGCGCCACGCCGGCCAGCCCGGCCTGGAATCAGGTGCTGTACCAGGACAGCAATTGCAACGCGGCGGTGGAGTCCGGCGAGACGCAGCCCGCCGCGAGCATCACCGTCACCGCCGGGCAGACCATCTGCCTGGTCGTCAAACAGTTTGTGCCCGCCGGCGCAGGCCAGGGCGCGCAGAACAGCGTCACGCTGAGCGCCGCCTTCACCTACACCAACTCCGCCCCGGCGCTGGCCGTCAGCACACTGCTGGCGACCGACATCACCACCGTGGGCCAGGCGGGAGATCTCTCACTGGCCAAGCTGGTGAGCAACGTCACCCAGTCCATTGCCGCGGCCACCAGCGTGAACGCCAACCCCGGCGACACGCTGCAGTACACGCTGACGGCGACCAACAACGGCACGCAGCCGCTGTCCACGCTGTTTGTGAGCGACTCCACCGCGGCCTTCACGAGCTTTGTGTCGACGGCTTGCCCGGGTGCATTGCCCACGGGCATCACCGGCTGCACCGTGACGACGCAGCCTGCGGTCAATGCGCAAGGTGCGCTGAAGTGGACATTCACCGGCTCGCTCGCCTCGGGCGGCCAGCTTGTGGTCACTTACCGCGTCAAGGTCGACCAGTAGGTGCCACGGACAATGGCCGAGCGATGATGCACAAACCGTCACCTACAGCGGTCCCGGTGCGACGGAGCAGGCCTTACGCAAAAATTCTGCGCTCTCTGGCCGCAGGCGTCCTGGGCACTTGGTCGGGGCTGGCAATGGCAGCGGGAGGCTCTTATGCGACCACGGGTACTTTTGCGCAAAGCCTGTGGTGGCTCGATTTCACCGGCTATGACAACACGGTTGCCGGCACCGCCGGCGGCCAGGCTTTTAGCTTCACGCTCCCCAATGGCGCCGGCACGCTGACCACGGCGGTCAAGCGCAGCGGAACCACCACCATGACCGCTGTCGCCTCACCCGCCTGGACGGGCGGCGGTGCCTTCGGGCACGGCGCCTACAACGGCATCACCGGGGCTCCCTCGTTTTACTGGCTCAGCCAGACGGGGGTGGGCACGGCCACACTGTCCTCACTGGTGATGAAGGACGCGTCGGGCAACAACCGGACCTTCTCGATGTTCGCGGCCGACGGCGAAAACACCGACCAGGCCGCTGAAAAAATTGTTTATACAAGCACGGCGAACTGGAGCTTGATCGAGAATGTGATCGGCTATACCAGCTATAACGGTGCGCCTGTCGTGCTGTCCGGCGTCGGGTCAACCGTTGTCAACCTGACGGCGCCCACGTCGGGTTCCAGCAGCTTTAACGGCTCCGTGGTGCTGGGGACGCAAAACCCGACGCAGGTTTCCGCCGCGCTGACAGGGTCGGAGGCCGCCCTGTTTGCCATCGCGCTGCCGCCAGTCACCTTCAACCTCAGCATCGCCGGGCGCCAATACGCGGCCGACCAGTTCACCGCCGCGGTGGGATACACCACGCCTGCCGCGGCGGTAACCAGCATCACCTCCACCGGCACCAACACCACCGCCACCACCGGTGCAGCATCAGTCATAGGCACCAACAACATTACGCTGAATGCGGTGATGGCCGCGGGCAGCGCCTCGGTGCTGTCCGCCTACACCGGCAGCATGGCCTGCAGCAACAGCGGGCCCGGCGCCTCCGCTTATGGCGGAACCAACACCGTGCTGCCCAGCGGCGCGGGCACCAGCTTCACTTTGACGCCCCAGATGGGCGACCGCATCACCTGCACGCTGACGCTGACGCCCACGCCCAAGACCGTGGCGGGTACGGTGTATGCCGACCCCAACCACAACAGCAACCTGGATGCGGGCGAGGCCGGCATAGGCGGGGTCAGCACCCTGTGGGTCAAGCTGGCGCCTCTCACCGGTGGCGTGTGCACCGGCCCTGCCACGGCGGCCGCGTCGGTCAACCTGACGACGGGTGCCTACAGTCTGGCCAACGTAGTTCAAGGGAGCTACTGCCTTGTGCTTGACGGCAACAGCACGCTGAGCGACATCACCTCGAGCTATCCGGCCGGCTATGTCGGCTCACAGAATCCCAGCGGCGTGATCCAGCTTGTTGTCGGTGGCGCACCACCGTCTCCGCAGAACTTCGGCCTGTACAGCGGCAGCACGCTGAGCGGCAATGTGTTCGCCGACAACGGTGCCGGTGGCACGCCCAACAATGGGGTGATGACCGGCTCGGAGCCGGGCTTGGCCGGCATCACTGTCAACGCCATGCAGGGTGCGACTACGCTGGACAGCGAGCCCACGGCCAGCGACGGCAGCTTCATCCTCTGGATACCCGGGACCGCCAGCGGCACCGTGACCCTCACGCCCGTGCTGCCAGCCGGCTACACCGCCACCGGCGGCTCGGCCGGCACCACCGGCGGCACGTATACCCGCCCCAGCGTGAGCTACACCGCAGGCTCGGGTCTCGCCCGCACCGGCATCAGCTTCGGCATGGTGGCGCCCAACACCCTGGCTCCCAACGGCGCGCAGACGGCGCAGCCCGGCACCGTGGTGTTCTACGCCCATACCTACAAAGCCGCCACCGGCGGGTCGGTGGCCTTCTCGATCGCCAACAGCGCCACGCCGGCCAGCCCGGCCTGGAATCAGGTGCTGTACCAGGACAGCAATTGCAACGCGGCGGTGGAGTCCGGCGAGACGCAGCCCGCCGCGAGCATCACCGTCACCGCCGGGCAGACCATCTGCCTGGTCGTCAAACAGTTTGTGCCCGCCGGCGCAGGCCAGGGCGCGCAGAACAGCGTCACGCTGAGCGCCGCCTTCACCTACACCAACTCCGCCCCGGCGCTGGCCGTCAGCACACTGCTGGCGACCGACATCACCACCGTGGGCCAGGCGGGAGATCTCTCACTGGCCAAGCTGGTGAGCAACGTCACCCAGTCCATTGCCGCGGCCACCAGCGTGAACGCCAACCCCGGCGACACGCTGCAGTACACGCTGACGGCGACCAACAACGGCACGCAGCCGCTGTCCACGCTGTTTGTGAGCGACTCCACCGCGGCCTTCACGAGCTTTGTGTCGACGGCTTGCCCGGGTGCATTGCCCACGGGCATCACCGGCTGCACCGTGACGACGCAGCCTGCGGTCAATGCGCAAGGTGCGCTGAAGTGGACATTCACCGGCTCGCTCGCCTCGGGCGGCCAGCTTGTGGTCACTTACCGTGTCAAGGTGGATCAGTAAGCCTGGCGGGTGCCGGAGCTCATCCCCCGTCAATCACGCCTTCATATCCATAACGCTGAAGATACAAACGCGCATGCCCACTAAAGCATCTCATCTGGCGCGAACGGCCCGATCATCTTGAGCATCAGCTTCAAACCCCAGCTCGCATCTGGCTCCACCCTCGAATCCTTGAGCTGTGATCCCTGGGGCGCGCGCCAGATCATCTGGCCTTCGTCCAGTTCCACGCGGTAGGCGCCGCCGGCCAGCGTTGGTTCGATCAGGCGCGTGGCTTCGGCTGAAATGGCGCGGTTGCGGATGACGATGGCGACTTCGCTGTTCTGCAGCTGGGAGCGCAGATCCAGGTTCATCGAGCCGACCACCAGCAGACGGTCATCCATCACCACTACTTTGGAATGCAGGCTGGCGCGTGAGCCGCCGGTGGAGCCGCCCGTGGACCCGCCGCTGAACGCCGACGAGCCAAAGCTTGAGAAAGAGCCTTCCTGCTCGGCGCGCATTTCATACAGCTCCACGCCCATGTCGAGCAAGGCCTTGCGGTAGCGCGCATAACCGACGTGCGCGGCGGGCGCGTCGTTGGAGGCCAGCGAGTTCGTCAGCACGCGCACGCGCACGCCGCGCTGTCGCAGGTCGGCGAACTGCTTCATCATTCGTTCGCCGGGAACGAAGTAGGGTGAGACGATGAGCAGGTTGCCTTTGGCTTGTGCCATCAACTGCAGCAGGCCGTCCACCGTGGTGTCCTGCGATTCTTCCGTCGTGTCGGCATCGGCGGCGATCTTGGAGGGCTTGTCGACCAGCAGCACGGAAGGCGCCCAGGTCCAGGTCAGAAGCCGCAAGTCGGCCGAGTCGGGCAGGGCCGCAATGGTGGTGGTCACACCGCTGGGCGAAGTGGTGGTGCGGGTGGTGGTCGTGCTGTTGATGCCGGCACCAGCGTCGGCACTTGATTTGGCGATGGCGGCCTGCGTGGTGGCGGCGAGTGTGGCAGGGTCTTCCAGGTTGCCGGGCCGGGCGCCGGCAGGTGGCCGTTTGAGCGCATCGATCTCCTCGGCCGTCATCAAGGATTGCACCGGGTAGGCCAACGGGTTATTCCAGTACTGGTCAAAACTCGCCGACAGGTCGCGCGCGATGCGGCCGGCGGCGATTACGTCGATATCCACAAAATTCGTGCCCTTGCTCTGCCCGAAGTAGGTTTCACCCAGGTTGCGGCCGCCGGTGATGGCGACGGCGTTGTCGGCCACGAACATCTTGTTGTGCATGCGCCGCTGTATGCGCGCGGTGTCTTTGAGGTTGCTCAAGATGCGTAATGCCATGGAGCTGCGCCCGCCTGGCAGTGGGTTGAACAGCCGCAGTTCGAAATTTTTCTCGAAGGCGAGCTTGAGCACCTGGGCGTTCTTGCCTGAGGTATTGAAATCGTCCAGCAGGATGCGGATGCGTACCCCGCGGCCGGCGGCCTCGCGCAGGGCTTCGAACATGCGTTCGGTGGTGTCGTCGGCAAAGATGGCGTAGTACTGGATGTCCAGGGTTTTTTGCGCGGCCTTGATCAGGGTCATGCGGCTGGTGAATGCCAGCTCGGCATCGCCCACCAGCGCAAAGCCCGAGTCGTTGCGGGTGCCGGCTTTGGCTGCGCGGGCGGCCACCAGCGCGCCCAGCCGGGTTTCCGCCGGGTTGGCCAGGGCAGTGGACACCGGCCTGTCGACCTCGCTGGGCAAGGAGGCGCAGCCCGTGAGCCACAAGCCGAGGAACAGCAGGGCCAGCCAGCGCGAAGCTGCGGAGAAGCCGGAGGCTGCTGAAGAAAGGGTGGGGCGGGCAGGGGGAACGGCAGTCAGAGCGGTCAGCATGATGCTGGTCACTGTAGCGTAAGCAGGTGTATTTACGCCCTGCCAAACCGGCATTTCCGCCCACACTTTTTGTAGGCGCCCGGCTCGACAGCGCTGCCGGCGCCATCGGGCCCGGGCCGGCCCCGATGGCTCAGGAGGACAGCGTTTCCCAGCGTTGCAGCGCCTCCATCAGCTCTTCTTCGATCTTGCTGTTGCGCGCGTTGAGTTCCGCCGCCCGCTTGGCGTTCGTGGTGTAAAGCGTGCCGTCATACAGCTCTTGTTCGATCGCTTTTTGCTGCGACTCCAGTTGCTGGATCAGCGCGGGCAGGCCCTCAAGTTCACGCTGCTCCTTGTAGCTGAGCTTCTTTTTGGCGGGAGCTTCGCCTGCGTCCTTGCGCGACTCTGCGCTGCTTTTGCCCGCGGCCTTGGAGTTTGACGCGCTCGGAGCCGGCTTGGCGTTTCCGGTGATCTGCGCGGCGCGTTTGGACTGGGTGATCCAGTCGGTCACGCCGCCCTCGTATTCGCGCCAGAAACCGGGATTTTCGGGCGTGCCTTCATAGGCAATGGTGCTGGTGACCACGTTGTCGAGGAAGCGCCTGTCGTGGCTGACCAGGAAGACCGTGCCCTCGTAGTTCTGCAGCAGGTCTTCCAGCAGCTCCAGCGTGTCGATGTCCAGGTCGTTGGTGGGCTCGTCCAGCACCAGCACGTTGGCCGGCCGGGCGAACAGGCGCGCCAGCAGCAGCCGGTTGCGTTCGCCGCCCGAAAGGGTGCGCACCGGTGAATTGGCCCGCGCGGGGGAGAACAAAAAGTCGGTGAGGTAACTTTTGACGTGTTTCTTGGCACCGTTGATTTCCACCCATTCGCTGCCGGGGCTGATGAAGTCTTCCAGCGTCGCGTCGAGGTCCAGGCTGTCTCGCATCTGGTCGAAATAGGCCACCTGCAGGTTGGCCCCTTGGCGCACCTTGCCGGGCGGCGTGGTGGCGTCGGGTTGCAACTCGCCCAGGATGAGCTTGAGCAGCGTGGTCTTGCCAGCGCCGTTGGGGCCCAGCAGGCCGACCTTGTCGCCGCGCAGCAAGGTGCCGGTGAATTTGTTGACGATGATTTTTTCGCTGCCGGGGTGGCCGAAGCTTTTGCTCACATTGCTGAGCTCGGCGACGATCTTGCCGCTCCGCTCGCCGCTGGAAACATCCAGGTTGACGCGCCCGACGGCGTCGCGCCGGGCCGCGCGATTGGCACGCAGCGCTTCGAGGCGACCTATGCGGGCCACGCTGCGGGTGCGGCGCGCTTCCACGCCCTTGCGGATCCAGACCTCTTCCTGCGCCAGCAGCTTGTCGGCCTTGGCGTTGATGACAGCCTCCTGCGCCATCTGCTCTTCTTTTTGCACCAGGTACTGGGCGAAGTTGCCGGGGTAGCTGTTCAGCTTGCCGCGATCCAGCTCGACGATGACGGTGGCGACCTGGTCCAGGAAGGCCCGGTCATGGGTGATGGTGATGATGCTGCCGTTGAAGTTGACCAGCAGTTCTTCCAGCCAGGCGATGGAGTCCAGGTCCAGGTGGTTGGTCGGCTCGTCGAGCAGCAGCACGTCGGGCTTGGCGACCAGCGCCTGGGCCAGGGCCACGCGCTTTTTGGTGCCGCCCGAAAGCGACCCGACGATGGCATCCTTGTCCAGGTGCAGCCGATGCAGGGTTTCCTCGACGCGCTGCTCCCAGGTCCAGCCGTCCAGCGCCTCGATTTCCGACTGCAGGGCGTCTAGGTCGGTGTTTTCGTCGGCCGCCAGGTATTGCTCCACCACATGGCGGGTGCGCGCCAGACCCGCGCTGGCCGCGATGAACACGGTGGCGTGCGGGTCCAGGCTGGGTTCCTGCGGCACGTAGGCGATGCGAAGGTTGTTTTGCAGTTGCAGCGTGCCGTCGTCCGGTTTTTCAAGGCCGGCGAGGATTTTGAGCAGGGAGGACTTGCCGGTGCCGTTGCGGCCAATCAGGCCTATGCGCTGGTTGCTTTCAAGAGAAAAATCTGCGTGGTCCAGCAGTGCGACGTGCCCAAAAGCGAGTTGGGCGTCCAGTAAGGTAATAAGTGCCATAAGGGGGCAGATTATCCGCCCCTGGTGTGACGCGGCTTCCTTGTGGGCTCTTCATGGGCTGCTTTGGCCGCCTGGCGCTGCCGCGTTCCCTCCCTTAAATACAAGTTATTACGTTGGCGGCCGGTGTGGCATTTGCGCCCTATCGCCTGTCAAGCCTCGCCGATATAGTCGTCGGTTCCGGTGACCGATCGCTGAAGGAGGGACCTTGGAACTGCAAATCAATGGCCGGACCGTTCGGGCCGACGCCGACGCCGGCATGCCCCTGCTGTGGCTGCTGCGCGACGTGCTGAACATGACCGGCACCAAGTTCGGCTGCGGCGTGGCGGCTTGCGGCGCCTGCACCGTGCGGGTCGACGGCCAGGCGGTGCGTTCCTGTGTGGTGCCGGTGTCCGCCGTGCTGGGCAAGCGCATTCAGACCATTGAAGCGCTGGGCACGCCGGACAAGCCCCACGCCCTGCAGCTGGCCTGGATCGCCGAGCAGGTCCCGCAATGCGGCTACTGCCAGTCGGGCATGCTGATGGCCGCCGCGGCCCTGCTCGACAAGACCCCCAAGCCGACCGATGCCGACATCGACGCGGCCATGACCAATATCTGCCGCTGCGGCACCTACCAGCGCATCCGGGTGGCCATCAAACGGGCGGCCGGTATGGCGCCTGCCGGCGCCGCGAAGAAGATAAAAGCATGAAGCGGCGGGCCTGGCTATTCAGTGCGGCCGGCGCCGCGGGCGCGTTGCTGGTCGGCTGGGGCATGCTGCCGGCACGCTCTCGCGTGGGCAGTGCAGCCCATCCCTGGCCTGCGAGCGCGGCGCCCGACCTCACGGGCGTGGTGTTCAACGGCTGGATCAAGATACGGCCCGACGGCGGTGTAGTGCTGGCCATGCCTCGTAGTGAAATGGGGCAGGGCGTGCATACCGCGCTGGCCATGCTGGTAGCCGAAGAGCTTGACGTGCCGCTGGCACGGGTCAGCGTGGAGCAGGCCGGCGCCGATGCGATTTACGGCAATGTCGCCATGCTGGTTGGCAGTCTGCCCTTCCATCCGCTGGAGGTGGATGACTATTCAGGGCAAGGCGCCCCCCGGGTGCGCCCCGTCAAAGTCCGGCTTGGTGAATGGATGGTGGGCAAGCTGGCCCGTGAGCTGGGCATCAATGCCACGGGTGGGTCGTCCAGCGTTGCGGATGCCTGGGAGGTGCTGCGCACGGCCGCGGCCACCGCCCGAGCCTCGTTGTTGGGGGCGGCATCGCTGGACTGGAAGCTGCCGGTGGATGAACTCAGCGTTAGCAAGGGCGTGATTTCCCACCCCTCGGGGCCTTCGGCCCATTACGGGGAACTGGCGAAATTCGCGGCTGCAACGCCGCCGGGCGAAGTGGAGCTTAAAAGCCGGAAGAACTGGAGCCTGATAGGGCGCGACGCCCCGCGCCTGGACCTGCCCGCCAAGGTCAATGGCACGGCGGTCTTCGGCCTGGATGTGCGGCTACCGGACATGCTGTACGCGGCGGTGAGGCTGTGCCCCATGCTGGGCGGCTCAGCCGGGGCCATTCGGGCTGATACGGCGCTCGCCGCGCCCGGCGTGGAGCGCGTCGTGCGCCTGCCCGGCTATGCGGGTTCCACAGCCGGTTTTGCCGTGGTGGGGAAAACCTGGTGGCAGGCCCAGCAGGCGGTCCTGGCGACACCGGTGGATTGGCAGCAACGGCCGGCGGGCGGGCTGGACAGCGTTGCAATCGGCAAGGCGTTGGAGTCCGCACTGGATAGCCAGGAAGGGCATATCTTTTTTGAAAAAGGCGATGCTGGGAAGACTGAAGCGGCCGCAAGCCGCAAAGTCGAGGCCTTGTACAGCGCGCCCTATCTGGCTCACGCCACGCTGGAGCCCATGAACTGCACTGCGCAGGTCAAGGACGGCAAAGTCTGGCTGTGGGCGCCCACGCAGGTGCCGCAGATGGCGGTGGCCGTCGCCGCCCGGGTGGCGCGCGTGGCACCCGAAGATGTCCATATCACTGTGACCTTGCTGGGTGGGGGCTTCGGCCGCCGGCTGGAAGTGGATTGCGTGGCCCAAGCCGTGCGAGTGGCCCTGGAGTGCGGCGGCCGGCCGGTCCAGCTGATCTGGTCCCGCGAGGAGGACACCACCCACGACTTCTACCGGCCCATGCAG